>JADMIO010957417.1_pt1 | contig 67791 bp, 42 predicted proteins | sample 8958161 | NCBI WGS metagenome assembly JADMIO01 (sample SAMN16585339, study PRJNA669376) | soil metagenome | isolation source: Crop rotation soil | place: USA: Cullars Rotation, Alabama | collected 2011 | reverse complement strand
CGACAACTTGTCCACGTGGAATTCTAAGCTTAGGATCCCAATGTGCTGGAAAGTCGACATCGGCCGCGTAAAGGATCTCGCCTACATACGTGAGGAAAATGATCGGATCGCCATCGGCGCCATGACCACTCACTATGCGATCGAGTCGTCAGAACTTCTGAAAAAGATTTGTCCACTCCTTCCCGAGTGTGGCTCGCGCATCGGCGACGTGCAGGTGCGAAATCGCGGAACGATTGGCGGCAGCGTGGCACACTCAGATCCGGCCGGCGATTGGCCCGCCGCGATCATTGCCCTTAACGCTGAGCTGGTCGCGGTGAGCGCAAACGGTGAACGCGTGATCAATGCCAACGACTTCTTCGTAGATTTGCTCACGACCGCTCTTGACCCGAACGAAATCCTTCGTGAGATTCGCATCGTCAAACCCAGCGGCTCCTTTAGCCAGGCGTATGAAAAGGTCCCCCATCCTGCGTCGGGATTTGCCGTCGTGGGCGTGGCGGTGGATTTGCGCAAGAACGCAGACGGCGCGTGCGAATCGGTGTCGGTGGGAATCACCGGCGTGGGGTCGACGGCTTATCGCGCGGGCGCCGTAGAACGTGCGCTTAATGGTCAGCAACTTAACGAGGAAACGATTGCTGCCGCGGCTTCGCATGCGACTGACGGCGTTGATGCCAACTCAGATCTGTATGCGTCAGAAGATTACCGGCGACACCTGGCTAAGGTTTATACGAAGCGGGCGCTAACACGCGCTGCGGCGTAATTAGTTTCCTGTCAGAACCACCCGCGTCAGCGGGTGGGGTACTGTTTATGAAAATAGATGGCACCCAATCCTTGAATGCTCCGCGCGAACGGGTCTTTCAATTATTGATTGACCCGGAAGTTTTGCAACGCTGTATTCCCGGCTGCCAGGCGTTGGAACAAACGGCGGAAAATACCTATGCGGCGACCATTCGCGCTGGAGTTGGTGCGATTAAGGGAGTCTTCACTGGCGTCGTTCGGCTTGAGGACCTGCAACCGCCCGAACATTACCGGTTGGTCGTTGAGGGCAAAGGTGGGCCCGGTTTCGTGAAGGGGCATGGCGATTTTGATTTGGCGGAGGAAGAAGACGGGACTCTAATCAAATATTCCGGCGAACTTCAGCTCGGGGGAACGATTGCGAGTGTAGGCCAACGCATGATCCAGGGCGCGGCCAAGCTGATGGCCTCACAATTCTTTACGGCCCTGGAGGTTGAGGCGAATGCCGCCGAAGGTGAGCAACCAAAACATGGCGTGCTGCGCACCGCCATCAGATCGCTGCGGAAATAAACACTTAAGCCGACCCTTACTTGCGACCCCGCGCAATAAAGTTTTCAATCTCCGATATCTTTCGCGGCAACGCCTGCGTCATCCACGTCACTCCAGTCGGCGTGATTAACATATCGTCTTCGATGCGCACGCCAATATTCTTGTAACGCTCAAAGGCAGGCTTAACGGCGGCAATGAACTTTTCGTTGTCGTTGGTCTGCGGCAGGTTATCCAGTGCATCCGGTCGAATATAAATACCCGGTTCGTTGGTGAAGACCATACCCGGCTCGAGTTTCACGCCGTAGTTTCCGACATCGTGCACATTCATCCCCAGCCAGTGAGACGTGCCGTGCATAAACCAGATGCGATGCTGCTCAGAATTGCGATCGGTAATTAATCCCAGTCTCAAGAGCCCGTCCTTGATCACTTCGGTAGCGGCGCGGTTAACGTCGGAAATTAGGGCACCGGGACGCGATGCTTTCGCCGCAGCCTCCTGCGCGTCATAAACAATTTGATAAATCTCCGCCTGCGCCGGCGAGAACTTGCCATTGACGGGAAACGTTCGCGTTACATCCGCGGTGTAGTGGTCATATTCCGCGCCTACGTCCATCAGTAACAACTGGCCGGGGCTCACATTTCCCTGCGACTCCTGGTAATGCAGCGTCGTCGCGTTTGGTCCGCAGCCGACGATCGACGGATAGCCCCAGTGGTCAGCGTTACGAAGCTTGAAGGTGTAAACGACCTGAGCATCAACCTCATACTCCCAACGAGCATTCGCTGCGGCGACCCACGAACGTTCGTGCGCTTCGGTAGTTATGTCAATTGCATGCTGCAGGAGCGCCAGTTCATAAGGCGACTTACGCAAACGCAGGTCTGCGAAGATGGGCATCGCATCTTTGATCGTAAAACCTGACGGCGCTTTGGCCCAGTCCGCTGCAAAACGCTGCTCTTGTCTATACTCCAAACTCTCGCGGCTGCTCGGCGCTAACAGATATAGCTGCCCCTCATTCTTCTCGGCAGCGGCAAATACTTTTTCAAAACCTGACGTTGAGCTATCGGCAGCGGCCGCTGACATCAGAATCTTTTCGGCTTTCGGGCGATAGGCCTGATGGGTTCGCAGGGCGGCCAGAAAAGGTTCAAATTCGCTTGCTTCCCAGATCTCCTTAATTCCCGAAAGTGCGCTCGCCTCTTCCGCGCTGTACATGTGGCCGGTCCAGGTTTCCAGCATCGGACTCCGTCGCGGCATAAAAAGAATTTCGCGCGAACTGTCACCGGTGGGAATCAAAACCAACGTCGCGCGCTTTTGCTTGAGCGCGGTGAGATAGTAAAGGTTGTTCTCCTGTCGATATTCGTAGTCTACGTCGTTGGTGTAAACGCGCGGCTCAGTGCTGAAAAGAATCAAAATCGCGTTAGGTCCAATCGCCTGCGCAACACGGGAGCGACGTCTGGCAAGCTCCGCATGGCGCGTTTGCTCGTCAAAGACCGGCGCGGGCGGAGTGATGCGGATGACTGACGCCGGAGTCGTTTCCGCATGTACGTTGACCCGAATCACTGTGCTGCCGAGCAGTGCTGCGATCAGCGCGCACATAACGAAAACCGTAAGACGCCTCGACTTCATAAATTCTCCTGATTATCGAAATTAAAACTGACTAGCCAGGGCTGACTATTGGCGGAGATTGCGCCGCAGGACTCTCGGCTTAACTCCGGGAGCCAACACGCGTTTGGTTCCATCGGGCATGGTCACGATTCGCGTGCCGTCCCCGAGGGTCATGATTTGGGTACCGTCCGGGAGATTTCTAACTGTCGGAACCGTGTGTCTCACCCGCGGGTTTGTTCCCGGAGCCGGAGGCACGTCAATCCGTGGAGTCCCTGGGACGTTTTGAAGGTTGCCGAAATCGTACTTCTGCCGTTCTTTCTCCGCCGCTTTGTCAATCTCCGCTTGAATATCGTCATCTTCATCCTTATCGGCATTCTTCGCGGGCTTTTCTTTTTGCTTAGCCGGTTGGTTCGCCGTCGCACGCACCGGAGTTTCGGGCTTCTTTTCTTCGACCACTTCACCTGAACTCGGAGCGGAAGACGAGTGTTCGCTGGTCGGAGCCGGCTGCGCAGTGGTCGCGCTGTTTATTGTCGGTTCGGGTGAAGGTTGAGCCACCACACCCGAATTGTTTCGTTTTTGATAGGCGTAAAACCCGCCGAAGAGAACACCGACTAAAACCAGCGCGGCAATCCCCATGGCCCACGGCGCAACTCGCCTTTTCGCTGCTACAGCGTGTACCGCAGGACGCACAACCGTGGTTTCACCCGTCTTCAATAACGTGGGATTCGCTTCGGTTGCTGCAGCCGTTCCACTTAGCGTGTGCGCTGATGGACTGAGGATAACGGTGGCGGCTTCACTCTTTCCGACCAGCGTTGCGACTTCTTCATTTCCCTTCAGCGCACTTTGCATTGCAGCTGCGGTCGCATATCGCTGATCGCGGTTTTGACTCATGCCGCGCGCGAGCACGCTTGCGACTTCCGGCCCAATGCCGGCCGCAAGATCATTCGCCGGGGCCAGTGGATCAGGTTGACCATTCACCAACGCTGCGGCGCGGGTCAGCGCATCAGGTGGCTTAACCGCAGTCATCAAGTGATAAAGCGTGGCGCTGAGCGCATAGATATCACTGCGCGCGTCCGTTCCGAGACCCTGGATCTGTTCCAGCGGCGCATAGTTTGGCGTGTAACCGAAAATGCTTGCCGACGTTGTTACCACCGAAACTCCGCCGCCCTGTCCCTTCGCTAAACCAAAATCCAGCAGGATGATCTGGCCGCGGCCAGTCAGTTTCAAATTCTGCGGCTTAATGTCGCGATGAATAATTGGCGGGTCCTGAGTGTGCAGATAGTCGAGCGCGTCGAGCAGCTGATCGCCCCACGTCAGCACCTGGTCCGGTGGAAACGGACCCTTCTTCAATGCCATCATCTGCGATAAGTCTTCACCCGGAATAAACTGCATGACCAAAAACTGGCCATCACCTTCAGCAAAGTGATCGCTCACGCGCGGCAAAGCGGGATGGTGCATGCGAGCCAACAGCCTTGCTTCACGTTCGAATTGCTTCCGCAAACGTTCATCCGTGAATAGAGTCTCCTTGAGCGCTACCGTTGTATCGAGCCGCTCATCCGTCGCTTCGTAGACCGCACCCATCCCGCCCTGCCCAAGCAGACGGATGACACGGTAGCGATTTTGCAGCAGCGTTTCTGGCGTCAGCATTTAATTCCTTGTGATTGGCTCGTCGAGCGACTTAGATGAACTTCAACTACAGAGGTTGCACTCTTTTGTTTACAATCCTCGTCATTATACACGCCGCTTTCACGCTTCGGAATTGAATGGCGTTCCATCTTTCCGGATGGTCGTCCGAACAACACAATCCTTTCTTAACTTAGACGTTCAATTTGTAGCTTTGGACTTTGAACTTCGACTTTAGGTGTGGCCTCAGCGTATGCTAGCTGCAAGTGAGCGACACGTTTCCCCAGCCTGATGGCGAAATTATCGACGTCAATCCCCCACGGCGCAGACGCTGGCGTATCGTGCTGGGGGTCGCGTTCGTTCTGCTTCTCTTTGTTCTGTCACGCAGTCTCTCAATCTTCCTGTCCGCTGCCTGGTTCAACTCGCTTGGTTTTTCAGACGTCTACTGGTACATCTTTAAACTAAAAGCCGGACTGCTGGTTGCGTTTGCGGTTCTGACTTTTCTTATTTTGCGGGGAGCGTTCTGGCTGCTGGAACGCACGTTCGCTTCAACCACCCTGGCGAAGCGCACCATCGTCGTAAACAATCAGCCGGTTCAAATCGCGCCCGAAAGAATCGCGCGGCCAGTCGCCTGGATCGTTGCGGCTGTCGCCGGTCTGGTTTACGGACTGGCAATAAAGAGTGAATGGCAAACGTTCGCGCTCTATTTCAATCAAGCCCAGGCGCCGGCAGTGGATCCGATTTTTAATAAGCCGCTCAGCTTCTTTTTGTTTTCGCTACCGTTTTACGACGTCGTAAGCAATTGGTTGCTCACCGTCGTTTTCATTATTCTCTGCGCGACCATCGCTTATGCCTTTCTGTCATTGCCGCAAACTGCCTTGAAGTCTGCAGGTAAAGACTCAGCAAAGAAGTCCATTGCGGTTGTATCAATCGGGCTGACGCTGCTGCTCGTAGCGCTGGCATGGCGGACTTACCTTTCACGCTTTCCAGCCCTCTGGCGAGACCATCAAGTCTTCTCCGGCGTCACTTTTACTGAAGACAAGTACGCGCTGCCGGCGCTCTATCTCGTGGCCTTGACTCTCTTGCTCGCTGCGGTAATCGCGCTGGTCAACGCATTCACGAAACGAGGGGTGCGCTTGCTGGTCTTAGCGCTCGCTCTTCCGCTGGTTGTTTACGTGATCGGAATCTTTCTAGTGCCGTCGTACGTTCAGAATTTTATTGTCAAACCAAACGAGATTGGCCGCGAAACGCCGTACATCGAACACAACATCGCCTGGACTCGTCGCGCCTTCGGTTTGGAACAGGTGGAGCTGCGGGAGTTTCAAGCTGACAACACAGTTGAAGCTCTCGATCTAAAAACGAACCGGCCTACGCTCGATAACATTCGCCTGTGGGACTGGCATGCGTTGCAGGACACTCTCAAGCAAATCCAGGCAATCAGGACCTACTACGACTTTCCTGACGTCGACGTCGATCGCTACGACGTCGACGGCACGCGCCAAATGATGGTGGCGGCGCGCGAGCTCGACGTTAAGAAACTGCCGGAGTCGTCGCAGAATTGGATCAACGAAAAGCTTGTCTACACACACGGCTACGGTCTGACCATGAATACGGCGAATGGTTTTTCACCTGAAGGCATGCCGCGTTTTGTCGTTTCCGATATGCCGGTGCAGACAAGTTCAGCGCAGATCAAGGTGACTCGTCCTGAGATTTATTTCGGCCAGGAAACTAATACTGACGTTTATGTAAAGACGCGCCAAAAAGAATTTAACTTTCCCCAGGGCGATGCCAATGCTTACACAAATTACGAAGGCTCAGGTGGCATCCGGATTGGCGGCCGGGCCCGGCGAATGTTGCTGGCCTGGGCGCTCGGCGATCTTTCCAAGCTTCCCTTCTCCGATGATGTCGATTCGGAAAGCCGCGTCCTGATTCACCGAAATATTCGCGAACTGGTTAATGGCATCGCGCCGTTTTTGATCTATGACAACGACCCTTACATCGTGGTCAATAACGAAGGCCGCTTGTTCTGGATCATGGATGCCTTCACTGAATCGTCATCCTATCCCTACTCGCGTCATCACGACGTCGGCGGCAATCGAGTCAACTACATTCGCAATAGCGTCAAAGTAGTCATCGATGCTTACAACGGATCGGTTCACTTTTACATTTTCGATAGCAACGATCCCTTAATCGCAACGTATCGCGCGACATTTCCTTCGCTCTTTCAGGATGCGAGCCAGATGCCCGCCGACTTGAGGGCCCACATTCGTTACCCCGAGACACTTATTCGAGTGCAGGGCGAGGTTTATGGCCTCTATCACACGCAAAGCGCGAAAGTGTTTTTCCAACGCGAAGATGTTTGGAATGTTGCTCAACAAGTAAGTTTGGATGAACACGATCGGAAGCAAGTGGGGATGATTGATCCCTACTTCGTTCTGATGCAATTACCCCGCGAGCAGAATCAGAACGAGTTTGTTCTGATCCTCCCCTTCACACCTGCGGGACGAAACAATCTGATTGGCTGGATGGCGGGACGTTCCGACGGTGAGCATTACGGCAAGCTGTTAATCTACGATTTTCCCAAATCGCGTCTGATTGATGGGCCGCTCCAGATCGAGGCCCGTATTGATCAAAACTCGCAGCTTTCGTCTCAGTTTACTCTCTGGAACCAACAAGGCTCCCATGTGCTCCGCGGTCACTTGCTGGTTATTCCGGTGGGACGGGGGCTGTTGTATGTTGAACCTATTTACCTCAAGGCTGAGAGTAGCCCAATGCCGGAGCTCAGAATGGTGGTCCTGGCTACGCAGGATCGGCTGGGGTATGGCCCAACTTTCGATGACGCGATGACCCATCTTTTTGGCGACGCGGCGAGCCAAACCGCTGCGGACAAACCCGCGCCAGAGCCACCTCAAACCACACCGGCTGCGCCAAAAGAAGCGGCGTCACCTGCCGCGGTTCCTGGCCGACCTACCCCCGAGGTTCAACAACTCATCAACCGGGCAGTGCAGGAACTCGATGAGTACCAGCGACTCACCTCTCAAGGCAAACTCGGTGAGGCGGGCCAAAAGCTCGAGCAACACAAGCGCACCCTCGAGGAGTTGAAGCGAGCGGGAGCGCGTAATCCCTAGACCAACAGCCCACCAAAGTACCGGTTTTCTGGCTATTTCTGCTGATTAACGACTAGCTCACCATGAATTGTATACCGCCAGTGTACAATTATTTTTTAGATTGGCGGTAAAGCGCCTAATCGGGTTATAGTGTCCCCTCAATCTTCAAGAGAGCGCTCCCAAGGTTCGATGGCTGGTCGAGTCTGGAGGAGTAGCACGGAGGTTTTTTGGGGGCGGCAGCTTTTTACGACCTGGAGGGCACACTGGTAAGCACTAACCTGGTGCATACCCTCAGTTTCTATGCCCGCAACGAGCCGGGGCTCCTCCAGAGCTTCAAGAAGAGCGCCGCGACCATTCTAAGCCTGCCCGTTTTTGCAATCACCGATCAATACAGTCGAAAGGTTTTCAACGACCTCTACTTCAAGCGCTACAAAGGAGTGAAGGAGGATCGGCTGCGGTATCTTGCCGAGGATCTGTTCCTGTCGGTCCTCAAACCGGCGGTATTTCCGGGCACCTACGAACTTCTGGAAAAGTCGCGGAGTTTGGGGTTGCGACAGGTCGTTGTCACCGGCGCGCTCGACGTGTCAGTCAAGCCGTTGATGGAACACCTCGGCATTGAAGAATACGTAGCGAACCGGCTTGAGTTTGTTAATGGCGTTGCGACCGGCCGCCTGTTACCTCCAGTCATGGCTGCCGCGACCAAAGCATCCTGGATAAGAGTCTTCGCCGAGCGCGAAGGGTTGAGCTTATCTGATTCTTACGCTTACACGGACAGCATGAGTGATTTGCCGATGCTCTCTGTCGTGGGCCACCCGGCAGCAATTAACCCTGACATGCGTTTGCGTCAGACTGCCTTGCATCACGATTGGCCGATTCTGAATTTGAAATAGTTTTCGGTAAGAGATTTAAACTCGAAACCCGAAACTCCAAACTCGAAGCTTCAAACTATGGCCCTACAACTACGACGCAAAACGCACGAGTCGGTTATTTACATCGATCGCGACAGTGCCCCACGCATTCTCGCTTCCGGGATGGACTTCATTCTTGAAGACCTGCCGGTTGGCACGCGCGTCATCTATCCAAACCCGCCGATTAAGGGTCTGGTCAATCGCGAAGCCGCAATTCGTTATGCGCTGAATCACCCTCACGATTGCGATCCGCTGTTTGCGCAGCTCGAACCCGGCATGAAGGTCACGATCGCCATCGATGACATCAGCATGCCGATCCCGCCAATGAAGACCCCGGACATTCGTCAAACTGCGCTCGAGATTCTGCTGGACATGCTGCACGGCCACGGCATAGACGATATTCACCTGATCATCGCGATCTCAGTGCACCGGAAGATGACTCCGGCCGAGATGAAGCGCATGGTGGGGCAAAAGATCTGGGACGATTTCTATCCCGATCGTTATTACAACCATGATGCCGAGGATCCCAGCAATCTTGTTCTCATCGGTGAAACTCGGCACAAGGAACCGCTGCGCATCAATCGCCGCGCTGCCGAAAGCGATCTGCTTATTTATTTGAACTTTAACTTCGTGCCGATGAATGGCGGCCACAAATCAGTCGGCGTCGGCCTCTGCGATTACGAGTCGCTGCGCGCGCACCACAACCCCGACACTATCCGCGCCTCTCACAGTTATATGGATCCGGGCGGATCGGAACTGGCGCGAGTAATTGCTCGCGTTGGTGAGATTGCCGATGAACACCTCAATGTGTTTCACATCGAGACCACCGTCAACAATTACATGTTTGGTCCGGAGATGGGTTTTCTGACGAAGAATGAGGACGACTTCACTGCTTTCGATCGGATGAAGTATGAGGGCATGCGCTTCGCCATGAACAAAATGCCGCGACAGGCGAAGCGCGCGATGTACAACTCGCTGAAGAGCAATTACGAGATGATTGCCTGTCATGCGGGCAAGACTGACCCAGTACACGATCGCATTATCGCCAAAAGCATGGAGCAGTATGTCATTCCCATCAAAGGACAGTGTGACATTCTTATCTGCCCCGTCCCCGACATGTCGCCCTACAGCATCAATTCAATTCTGAATCCCCTGCTGGTTCAGGTAATGGCGCTTGGCTATCACTTCAACATGTATCGCGGCAAGCCGTTGCTCAAGAAGGGCGGCACTCTGATTCTGCACCATCCGTGCAACGACGAATTTGATCATAACTTCCATCCCAGTTACATCGAGTTTTTCAATCGCCTGTTGCCGGAAACTCGTGATGCGAACGTGCTGCGAGACAAATACGAACGCGAGTTTGCCAACAATCCGAGTTACGTCGAGATGTATCGGCGCGGCAACGCCTATCACGGCTCGCATCCATTTTTCATGTGGTACTGGGGCGAGGGCGGACGCCAACACATTGGCCATGTGATTGCCGCGGGCGCCGAGAACGCGCACGTTCCGGCCATGATGGGCTGGGAACGGGCCGACAATCTGACTGAAGCAATTGCCATGGCCCGAAGCTACGCCGGGAGCTCCGCCGAAATTACCATGTTGCATCAACCAGTGATCGCGATCGCCGATATGGAATAAACCATCAACCGTGAATCGTAAATAGTTCAGAACATTTTGGTAACGCGCAGAAATACCAGTCATCTATTCACGATTCACTAATTACCAGCAATGAGTCTTTCGCCAACAGAACTTTTAAGAGATCGCAGCATCTTTCTAATCGGAAGTACGGGCTTCCTGGGGAAAGTTACGCTCAGCATGCTGCTGCATAACTTCCCAAACATTGGCCGCGTCTATGTAACCGTTCGCGCGCGCTCACAGGAAGAGTCCGAATCAAGGTTTTGGAACAGCGTGATCACGGCGCCGCCGTTCAATCCGCTGCGCGAACGCTACGGCCACGCGCTTGACGGTTTTATCCGCGATAAGGTGATCGTTCTCGGCGGCGACATCGGCGAAACAAATCTTGGTTATACGGAAGAACAGGCCCAAAGCGTTGCCGATAACATTGATGTCGTACTCAACAGTGCCGGCAATGTCACTTTCAATCCAACACTCGAAAGCGCGCTGCGGACAAACGTAGTCGGCACTCAAAACGTCATTGCTTTCGCCAAGCGCATGAAGCGCCCGGCGCTCATTCATGTTTCAACTTGTTTCGTCGCGGGAAATCGATCGGGGCCAGTCTGGGAAGACGAGCCAGTCGTCGGCTACTTTCCTCGCAAACACGAACTTCAGGGTGTCGATTTCGATGCGGAACAGGAAATCAGAGACTGCGCCAAACTGGCAGAACGAGTCCGCGAAGAAGCTCGCGACGCGATGATGGTTTCGCAATTTCGCGATTTGGCACGCAAACGTCTGAACGAAGAGAATCGCGATGGTGACGATCCCGACGCGCTTGGTCTGGCCGTAGCTCGCGAGCGTAAGGTTTGGATTCGCACACGCCTCACCGATCTTGGCGTCGAGCGCGCGGCCTGGTGGGGCTGGCCAAACATTTATACCTACACCAAGTCGCTCGGCGAACAACTGGTGGCCGCCGAAACCGGCGTTGTTCGCAGTATAGTTCGCCCCAGCATCGTCGAGTCTTCACTCGCTTATCCCTTCCCTGGTTGGAACGAAGGGTTCACCACAACGGCGCCAATCATTTTTCTGGTTCTCAAAGGCCAGACCAGACTTCCGGCAAATGACAAACTGATCCTCGACATCACCCCGGTCGATCAAGTCGCTGCGGTGATGTTGGCGGTTACCGCCCAGGCCTGTGTCGAAGAGCCAAAACTTGTTCACCAGGCTGCCACGGGTGATTCCAACCCCAACAACATGGATCGGATTATCGGGCTGGTTGGACTATACAAACGAAAGCATTTCCAGGAGAAAGAGTCGGGCAACAAATTCCTGAATCAGATCGTCGCGCGAATGGAACCGCGTCCGGTAACCAACGCAAACTTTGAAAAACTCTCGGTACCGATGTTCAATTCCGCCGCGAAGAAAGCGTCGTCGTTTCTGGATCGGGCGAAACCGCGCTGGGGTGGTGGACGAGTGGGCGAAGTTATCGATCGGATGAAATCCACTGTCGATCGCGTCGAAGAGATTACTCACGAGACCAGCGAAGCGTTTGACATGTTCCGGCCGTTCACCATCGAAAATGCCTACATCTTTCGCTGCGACAACGTGCGTGCTCTTTTCCAGTGTATTCGGGCAGACGAACAATCATTACTGCTTTGGAATCCGGAAAAGTATGACTGGTACGACTATTGGTTGAACATTCATCTGCCAGGCCTCAAGAAGTGGGTCTTCCCAACTCTCGAAGAAGACATGCGCGCGCAGCCGAAGCGCATCTACACCTATCGCGATCTGCTCGAACTCTTTGAGACTTCGACTAAGCGTCACGCCACGCGCGTTGCCATGCGCATTGAGCGCGATGGCCGCAACGAGCAATACACTTATGGCGACATGCGTGAATTGGCCACTCGTGCTGCCGGTTTCCTGGCGAGCCAGGGCATCAAACCCGGCGATCGCGTGATGTTGATTAGTCATAACGCGCCGGAGTGGGGCATGACCTATTTTGGCGTGTTAAAGACCGGCGCCAGTTGCATTCCTGTCGATCCCGAGAGTTCTCTAGATGAAATTATTAACTTTGCTCGCGCTGGTGAAGCCGCAGGAATAGTCCTGAGTGAAAAGCTTCGCGACGAACACATCGAACTTGAAGACCGGCTGAAGCAGGCAGGGTTGTCACCGCAGGTTTGGACGTTCTCGGAATTGTTTGCTGTGCCTGACGAGGCAACTGAAGACCAGCGAATCGCGCTCCTGCCAACGCGCGTTACCGCTCAATCACTCGCGTCTTTGATTTTTACTTCAGGAACGACGGGCCGGCCGAAGGGTGTGATGCTATCGCACCGTAACCTCGCCAGCATGGTGTCGATGCTGTCTTCAGTTTTCGACATGAGCACCAAAGACGGCGTCTTGTCCGTTCTGCCTCTGCATCACACGTTTGAGTTCTCCACGGGTTTTCTGACGCCGCTTAGTCGCGGCGCGCAGATCACGTATTTGCCCGAACTGACCGGCGACGCGCTCGCGCGCGCAATCAAGAATGGGCATGTGACCGGCATGGTGGGCGTGCCCGCGTTGTGGGAACTGCTGCACCGGCGAATCAAGAACAAGCTCTACGAACGCAGTGACTGGATCGGCAAGACGGCCGACGCGATGATCAAGGCAAACGCGTGGGTTCGTGACAACACACCGCTTAACTTCGGACCGATCGCTTTCTATCCGATTCATGAGGGGCTCGGCGGACGCATTCGCTATTTTATCAGCGGCGGTTCAGCCCTCAGCGAGTCGATCCAAAAGGATTTCCAGGGTCTCGGTTTTACGATTCTGGAAGGCTATGGGTTGACCGAAGCTTCCCCAGTGCTGACGGTTACGCGTCCCGAAAATCGCATGTTGACAGGAAGCGTGGGACGGCCACTGCCGGGTGTTGAAGTTAAGATTTCCGATCCGGACGCCACCGGTGTTGGCGAAGTTATCGCTCGTGGTCCGAATGTGATGCTGGGCTACTATTCGGACGAAGATGCAACGCGAAGCGCGCTGGTGGAGCGTTGGCTGTACACCGGAGACCTCGGCAAGATCGACGACGACGGCAACCTGTTTCTGGTTGGGCGTTCCAAAGAAATAATTGTCGACACTAACGGCAAGAACGTTTATCCGGATGAGCTTGAAGAGGTGTATTCAAACTCGCCTTACGTCAAAGAGCTCAGCATTGTCGGTCTGCCCGATGGAATTGGTGAAAAGGTCGCGTGCCTCGTGGTAGCTGACGATGAGTATGACATCACGCTGTCGCGCGCCGAGCTGCGCCGGCGAGTTGAAGAACACTTCCGCGAAGTGTCTGCCTCACTTCCCTATTACAAACGCGTCAAAGTTCTGCAGTTTACCGACATCGAACTCCCGCGAACGGCGACGCGCAAGGTGAAGCGCGGCGAAGTTACCGCCATCCTGCAAGCGCTCGAGACTGATACCAAAGCGAGCGCGGCGAGTGGCATGGAAGCGGCTGCAGATCGAGATAGTCGCTGGCTGACTAACATCATCGCAACTGTCAGTAACCGGCAGCAAAGTGAAATATCACTTAACACGCGACTGGCCGATCTGGGTTTCGACAGTTTGATGTTTGTCGAGCTTGCTGCCGCGATCGAAACTGCGGGCGGCTCGATTACAGCGCCCGAACGCTTGAATGAAGCTCAGGACGTGAGAGAGCTGGTGAGCGTCGTCAGCCGCCAGCCGGGCGCCGCGGTACGAGATGGAGGACGCGCCCGCGAGTCCGAACGTGACGACGACGATGAAATTCACGTGCCGTCAGTCGTCAGCCGCGCCGGCACAAAAGCTGGAGACGTCCTGCAACGGCTATTTTACGATCGCTTCCTCGAGACCCATTACGAAGGCCGCTCCAACATTCCGCCGCACACGAATTTCATCGTGGCTGCCAATCACTCGTCGCACCTCGACATGGGTCTCACAAAGATGGCGCTGGGCGAAGCCGGCAAAGACATGGTTGTGCTCGCCGCTGCGGACTATTTCTTCGACACGAAGTACAAGCGGGCGGTGATGGAGAACTTCACGAATCTGGTGCCGATGGAACGCACCGGCTCGCTGCGGCAATCGCTGCGTCATGCGAGTTCTTTTTTAAATCGTGGTTACAACGCACTGATTTTTCCGGAAGGTACGCGTTCAGTGACTGGTGAGATGGCGGACTTCAAACCGGTGATCGGTTACCTCGCGCTGCACACCGGCGTTGGGATTCTGCCCGTTTATCTGCACGGCACATACGACGCGATGCCGAAAGGTTCCAACATCATTAAGAACCGAAAAGTTGGCGCGCGCATCGGCCGGTATCTCGAGATTGCGGACCTTGAGGAAATGACGAAAGGCCTGCCGCGCGCGGAGGCTTACCGCTTGATCGCAGCGCGGGTGAGACACGAAGTTAAAAACCTTCGTGATGAGACGCGTCGCACGTTTGACGCGAAGGAATTGCGGAAACGCTGGAAGGCTGAACGCCGCGCGCAAGTCCAGGCGCGAGTCGCGGATGATGACGAGTGATGCGTGCTGAGCGTGGGAGTGGTGAGTGAAAACTCAAGCAGTTCAGAGTACAAGCTTTAGCTTGCATTCAAACAAAAGACCAGCCTGAAGGCTGTACTCTGAACTACTTGAACTAGTAATGAGCAATGAGTGCTGAGTTAGAACTCAAGCGGTTCAGAGTACAAGCTTTAGCTTGCATTCACCCAAGAGACCAGCTTGAAGGCTGTACTCTAAGCTACTTGAACTAGTAATGAGCAATGAGAGTGAAAACTCAAGGAGTTCAGAGTACAAGCTTTAGCTTGCATTCACCCAAGAGACCAGCTTGAAGGCTGTACTCTAAGCTACTTGAACTAGTAATGAGCAATGAGAGTGAAAACTCAAGGAGTTCAGAGTACAAGCTTTAGCTTGCATTCACCCAAGAGACCAGCTTGAAGGCTGTACTCTGAACTACTTGAACTAGTAATGAGCAATGAGTACTGAGTGCTGAGTTCAAACTCAAGCGGTTCAGAGTCCAAGCTTTAGCTGGCATTCAAACAAAAGGCCAGCCTGAAGGCTGTACTCTAAACTACTTGAACTAGTACTGAGCAATGAGTGCTGAGTGCTGAGTTCAAACTCAAGCGGTTCAGAGTCCAAGCTTTAGCTGGCATTCAAACAAAAGACCAGCCTGAAGGCTGTACTCTAAACTACTTGAAGTAGTAATGAGCAATGAGTGCTGAGTTAAAACTCAAGCAGTTCAGAGTACAAGCTTTAGCTTGCATTCAAACAAGAGACCAGCTGAAGGCTGTACTCTAAACTACTTGAACTGACTCAGCACTCATTGCTCAGCGCTCAGCACTCTCCACTAAATTATGGCGACTAAGAAACCACAAAAGCGAACCGCTCGCATGACGCCGGTCAAGACGGAGACTCGGCGTCGCGCGGCGATTGAGAAACGTCCGCGCGCCGCCACCCTGGTCACCGGTGGTACCGGCTTTCTCGGTTCGCACCTGGTTCGTCAACTGGTCGCCGAGGGCAACAAAGACATCCGCGTGATGGCCACGTCAATTCCTGACTGGCTGGTAGATCTCGGTGTCGAAACTTTCGAAGGCTCAATCACCAAAGAGTCTGACGTGCAGCGCGCGGTCGAAGGCATCAGCCAGGTTTACCACCTCGCCGGCAAGGTTTCGCGCGAACGTGAAGAAGCGCGCGACATGTACAAGGTGCACGTTGACGGCACGCGATTGTTGTGTGACGCCGCTAAGTCAGGCGGCGTCAAGACCATCGTGATGGCTTCAACCAGCGGCACCATCGCCGTTACTGATGACGGCGAAACCGTCCCTGACGAATCGTATCCACCTCCGCTCGAAATTGTTTCTCGCTGGCCTTACTACGCCAGCAAACTTTATCAGGAGATGGCGGCGCTCGAACGTTTCAATGGCAAGGGTCTTCGGCTGGTCATCATGAATCCCAGTCTTTTGCTTGGGCCCGGTGACGATCGTTTAAGTTCGACGAAGTTAGTGCTCGATTTTATGGCGCGAAAGATAAGCGCCGTGCCTACCGGTGGGCTGAGTTTTGTTGATGCTCGCGATGCAGCCCAGGCGTTTCGCGCTGCGATGAAGAAAGGCCGTCACGGCGAGCGTTACCTGTTAGGAGTTGCTAACTGGACCTTCGATCGATTTTTTGGCCGGCTAGCGCGGTTAACGAAAGTCGCAGCGCCGAAGTTTGCGTTGCCGGCGAAGGTGATGGTGACGGGCTCGCAGATCGTCGATTCGTTGTTCCGGCAATGGAAGTTTGCGTCTCCGGTCGAGCCTGGCGCGATTGAGATGGCGCAATATTACTGGTACCTCAACTGCGCCAAGGCATCGCGCGAACTTGGCTTCCGCCCACGCGACCCCGGCGAAACACTCCACGATACTGTTTCCTACCTGCGTGAAAATTTTCTTGGCGGCGATGCGTTTGTGAAGTGAAGCTTGATGGCGGACTCGGCAGTAGCCCGACCGTAAGGGAGGGCGTCGATGCGGCCGGCCCTCGCTCACAATGGCGACGTGCCGGCAAACTTCACATACACATCCGCCAATTGTTCTGCCCATAACTTGTAGCCGAGTTCGCTCGGATGAAACCCGTCTTCACAAAACAATTCAGCGCGGTTATCACGCTCAATTTGAAACGGCACATGTACTACCTGCTTCATTCTACTGGCAACCTGGATCGCAGCGACTTCCAGCGCGGCGGAGCGTGCACCGAGAGCGAGGCTCAGCGGCTTGGGCAGAACCGGGAAGTAATCGAGCGGCGGAACTCCCGAGAGTAAGATCGGAACGTCACCCAACTGAGCGCGAATCGCAGCAAGCAGATTCTCAAGATCCGCAGCCCAGCGACGCGCAGAATGAAATTCAATCGTGTCGTTTACGCCGAGCGCCATCACAACAACGTCGGCGCGATCGCCTGCCAATTGAGGAACCAGATCGAGCCGGCACTGGCGAGCATTGAGTCCAGCACGCGCCAGTACCCGCCAATAAACACGTCGTTTCATCTCACGGCTCAACGCTTGCGCCAGTTGGCCTGTTAATGACGTTTTGTGACTGTGCGCGCCAACGCCGGCAACAGTGGATTCACCCACGGCAATAAGTCGCAACGGTTCGCCGTCACCTGCACTTGTTCCTTCAAGTGGACCTGCTGCATCGGGCAAGCGCGGCGTACGCCGTCTGACCCAAAGGCCCTGGAAAAGAATTATTGGAAGTAAAGGTGGAGTGAGAAGTGTAACGAGGTGCCGGTTCATTAGTTACCGCGGATTTACGCGAATAAAGGCGGATAAGAGCCGAAGCAAGAAACATCCAGAGCGGGCTGGTCACGTTCATTTGTGATCGCGAAAATCCGCGACTCGTTCTTCCTGTCCCGGTACACCGCAATCATTTACTCGCCCAGCGCTTGGTATTTGAATATCCGAAAACGGTAACGCTGTTGGTCGCGAATGTTCTTGGCGATCACACCGTGCAGGTTTTCATCCCAGTTTGTGTACTGGTCAATAAAGCGATCCGCTGCAGCTTTGTCGCCTTGATACTGTATGTCCAGCGTCTTCTGAAGCATCTTGCCAACAACGTCATGATACTTGTCGTAGTTCACTCGTAAGGTTTTGGTCTCGGGATCGAATCTCAAGAGCCCATTCTCCAGAAAGTAATTCCACTGCATCAGCTGCATCGTATTGTAGGGTTGATCACGCCGCGGCTTGTTGTTTTGCAGCACGCGCAGGATGCCGCCCGCATAAACGCCTCTGAGTTGTGCGTCTGTGTAATAACCCTGCTTGCGCAGCGCTTCTGCAACGAAAAGCGAAACCAGATCCGCTTTCATCTCTTCCAGCGCGCTTGAATCCTCCTGTAACGCGTCATCCAAATCGCGATTGTCTTTGGTGCGATCCACTCCGAGGTAATGACCCACTTCGTGCCAAAGCGTCCGGTAGAAATTCCCGTCAGGCGTGAGGGCCCTGGCCTGTTCCGCACCCAGCGCGGCGGCTAGAGTTCCGGAGCTCCCTTGAAAAATATTTTGGTCGCGCATGATGTTGGCGCGCAGCAGGATCGTGCGGCCATAGCGCCGCGCCAGGTAACTTTCATTCGGGAGAATGGTGGCGGTGTTGGCGCCGCGAGCTTGACCGAAGTCGGCGATAACGTCGTAAACGCCGACCGGAATATCTTCCCGAACACGTTTATGATGATCATAGGGTAACGAATCTTCGAGCGCCTGAAGACCACGCATAGCCTGACGTAGCGCCGTCGTTTCCGCGTGGCGAGCTAAAAGTAAACTGAAAGCGAACGATGTTTTGACGCCGTAAAGCTCGTCATCGTAGGTCTCGTATGAGCCAAACTCTCCGTTGAAGTTTTTGAAGTGTCCTGTTACCCACGACGCATCGCCGGATTCGTAGTCATCTGACAACAAATCGCGCGCGCGGTTCCTGAGAAACCTCGCAAACTCTTCGTCATCTTTCTGCAGATCGTTTGCTGCCTCGTTCAACAACGAGTGGGCCTTTATCAGTTCGTCCGCGTAAGCCACCGAATAAGGGACGGCGTAGAAGCGTTCAGCCTGTAACGAACGCATCGCCGCACCCCGCGATACGCGCATCAGTTCAGTCTTCAAGTGCGCCTCAAGCCCGGGATGGAGCGTAGCCAGCACCGGGTATTTGCTCAGCGTCCGCAGATCTTCGTTCAAGCTTTGCGCAGTCGAAAGCCGGACCACGCTACGAAGATTTAGAATGCTTTCACGCTCGTCCGGGTTAGCGCTCAGAAACTTCTCGATCCGATCCTTCTGCACACCCCACGGATAGAAGGTCTTACCCGGCTCCACCGGTGCAACCGGCAGAAACGGCTCGCGCTTGTTTTCCAACGTCACCGCAATCGGACCCTGATTCAACCGGTAAAGCTTTACCAGATTTTGCGTGGCCACGCCGGAGCCCGTGCGCTCGTCGAGTTGTATCAAACTTCGTTGCGCGGCGGCCGCCTCCTTATGTCGCTGCTGCTCATAAATTCCCTGAAAAAGTTTGCCGACTTCCAACAGTTTAGCGAGCGCCTCGCGTTCCCCTGCGCTCAAAGGAGAAAGATCAGGCGCCAGCTGAATCGTCTGCGTTTTATCAATAATCGGCTGGCTCTTTTCAAGCGGCCAGTAACCTGCAGGCAAACCGTTTGCTGATTTCATGCGCGATTTATTTTGCGAGAAAGCGCTGCTCAATACCGTCATTATCAAGAGTGCCGTTAACAGTTGTTTTCCCATGAGTGCCCCGCCCCGTTGCTCTTGAACATTTGAAGTCGATGCGAAAAGTATAACCCACGGCCCAGTTACGATGAACCGGAGTGTCTGAGGTTTGCGGCAGTCACGCGTCGCCAAAATCTCGCGCCATAAAAATCTAACATAATGGTTTCGCGCCGAAATCGTGGGCCTTTGATGCGGCACCGCGGTTGCACACGAAGGCGCATGGTTCAAACATCAATCTCAATTTCACCAACTTCGAGCGGATACCCGGGTGTCTCGTCTGATTCATCGCGACGTGATTTAGCTGCGCTTGTGATGCGCGCACCAAAAAGCTTTGCGGTTGGACTTCAACGCCGCTGGCTGCGTGAACGGCGTCGTCGCAAAGTCGGCCGCGCTTATGACATGGCGCTCGAAATCTCGCGCTTACTGCCTATGAACTCGCGAGTGCTTGACGTTGGTTGTGGCAGTGGCTTCATTGCTCATCATCTTTCCGCCATACTGCGCAGCCCAGTCATTGGGATTGACCTCGAGCCGTCAACCGAAGCAGCTATTGAATATCGGCAATTCGACAGTACACATTTTCCAGTTTCCGATTCGACAGTTGATGCGGTGCTATTTTGCTATGTGCTTCACCACGCGCAGAACCTGGACGCGCTGATGAACGAGTTACGACGCGTTCTGAGCGAAAAAGGTCGCGCGATTGTTTACGAAGACATCCCCGCCGCCTGGTGGGATCGCTTTATTTGCTGGACGCATGATCTGAAATGGCGAAAACGCACCGGGCCGTGCAAATTTCGTCGCGCGTCGCAGTGGCGATTTGAATTCGAGTCAGCCGGTTTTGAAGTTGTGTACGAACGACAGCTTGCGCGTTGGCGTAACTTTGCCCATCCAGTTCGCCGCAGACTCTTCGTAGTAAGACTGAAGCCGACGAGTGAGAACGTGAACTGAGGAAGATAGCGGATCACTGAATCGCGATCTGCCGGTTCATTGTCATGAAGTCGAAATTATTCCAGGCTTCCACAATCATTCCGTCCTTGATACGAACGATTGCGATGCCCGTAAATTGCACCGGCGCATTAGTCGCCGGCGAACCGAGATGATCGCCGGTGTGTTTACCGCGGACTGTACAACGCGCCACAACCTTATCGCCTTCGGCAATCAGGTCTTCGACAACTACTTCAACATCCGGAAAGGCACCGCAAAACGCTTCATGAAACGGTTTGAAACCAGTGGGGCCTTTCATTGAACTCCCAGGTTCAGCCGAAAGACCGTGCGCAATCCCGTCTGGCGCAAACATCTCATCGATCGCTTCCGCGCGTCGCTTGTTCCAAACTTCTTCGAACCATCGCCTCAGCAGAGCTTTGTTTTCCTGCGACATATCAAACTCCTATTCATCCTCGACCAGGTGGGCTGACATCGGTTCGGCGTTCGGGCCTTGCTGGGCTGCCAGGCTGAGGAGCCACTGCAAATTTTCTTTTTGTTCGTCGTTCAAGTCTACAAACTGAACGCCAAATCCCGCCGCGTCGTGATGCCTTACTTCGCCTTCAAGGTAAAGCCAATCATCATCGGGAAGAAGGACGCGAAAGCCAACAATTTCGCCGCGCCTCACTTCCCCGACCGAATCAAGATAACAGCCGCCCTCGGACAGGTTCGTAATTTGCGCGCCGTGAGCTTCCGACGAACTATCCCACATAGCGCTCAGGTTGACGCTCAACCTTTGTTTGCTTCTGCGATCATCCATGGCTCGCTCCTATCACAAATAACCCGGAATTAGTTGCGGCGCTAACTGGGAGTCTTGTGAGTTTCTGAGCGGGAGTTGAACGATTGACCCGTCTATCGTACACCGGTCAGCGGTTATTCGACATGAAATTTGTGCATGATCCGGTGCACGACTGGAGTCAGCACTATGCCCATGATCGCTATGAAAACGAGACCACTAAAAAGAGCATAGCCTGAGGCGAAGAGTTTGGCGCCGGTGGTCCTGATGGGGTTGACTGGCCCCATGCCGCCAAGAATCATCGACGCCTCTAATAAGGAATCAACCCAATCCAGCCCCGCGAGCCAGTGGTATCCAACGATACCGATCAGTAACACCACCGCAGTCACGCAAGCGGCGACTCCAATGGCCCGTGCCATTCGTTTGGCAAAGACAGAAAGCGGAGCAACTTTCTGATGCCTCCGTTCAAATGACGGAATACGCTTCATTGGTTAGGCGTTGGAAATTGAGTGATCTCGCCGGGTTTGCGCAGCATCTTGTTAACTTCGCCGAGATGTACCTCTTCTTCGGCGATCATCTTGCGAGCATACTCTTCCAGCAGGATCGAACGATCGCGTACCAGCTCAAGCAGTCTCTGGTAGAGCGCCAGCCCGGTCTTCTCCGCTTCAAGCGACTCAAGCAGGATGTCGTTGATGCCGTGCTTATGGGTTTCGAGTAACGAGCCGATTTTTAATGAGGGATGCTCGCCAAAGTGAGTAACCAGTTCGCCCGCCTCATTGGCATGCGCGAGGCACGTGTTGGCTTCCCCGCGAAGCCAGCTAACAATCGGAATGCGGCTGTGACCAAACACCATCAACGCGTAATGTGTGTATCGCACCACGCCCGCGAGCTCAGTCTCGAGAATCTCATTCAAGAGTTTCACTGCCGCCGCGGTATCCAGGTTCTGCTCTGACATATCAGTCTCCGTTCTCTCAGTTCAGTTTGCGTTACAATTGGACCCAATGATTGCTGCTTCCAATAAACCTCGGGTGATTATTTACAGCCGGCCGGGTTGTCATCTTTGCGATGAAGCCAGACAAGTGATGCTTTCGGCAGACTGCGACGGCGAGTATTCGCTGAGCGAGGTTAACATTGAAAGCGATTCCCAACTGCGCCGCCGTTATCAATATGATATTCCCGTGATAACTATCAATGGTATCGAAGCGTTTCGTCATGGCTAACCGCAGCAGAGTTTCGTCGCGCGATCGGGGTTGATCCGGTCTAACGAAGGAAATCAATTCACGAAATTCAACTGTGCGGCGCATTCCTCAATTGATTCGAATAAACGTGTGCGCTCTGCTTCATCGGTGGACTGACGGTACGACAGCAGCAAATCCTTTAGCGATGTCATCTCGCGATAAAGTCCGGCATTTTCGATCGGCGGTGTGAGGTAAGAAATCAATTCGGCGTAAGAGCGGCGCTTCGCAATCGAACCTTCCGAAGGGTTGTTCACGCTATAGAGATAAATATTGGGCAGCTCGCCGATCAAACGGTCCGGCCAGCACTCGCCGGAGAGTCCAATCTGCTTGCCGGGCATAAACTCGAGCGAGCCATGCGTACCCACGTGAACCACCGCATCAGCATTAAAGACGCTTGCCAGATAAGTGTAATAAGCCATGAAACCGTGATGAGGGGCACCGCTGCGCGCCATCATCAATCTCATCGGATCACCTTCGTAACCGAAGGTCGGTTGCACACCTACGAAAACATTTCCGAGTTGAATTCCCTGAATCAATAGCTCACCGCTAAACGAATTTATTCGCCCCGGCGCCGCGCCCCAGTCTGCTTCGACTTCATCAACATAAGGACAGAGCCGGCGATACTCATCAACGCTCATGCGATAAGCGACATTCGCAGGGGACGCAAAACTATCCGCATTTCCACCGATGAGGCGCTTTCTCAAATCATCAGCCGATGCCGGCAGCTCCACGCTGTAGCCTTCGCTTTTAAGTCTGGTCAGTGCGTCCCACAAACTGGGAAAGACGTCCAGGTCAGCAGCGGTTCCGATGTTTCCTTTGTTAGGCGGAAAACAAAACAGAGTAAGCGCTAGTTTTATTTCGCCCCGCGCTGCCGTGCGCAGAAGGTTCCAACGTCGCAGCCGTCGCGCAAATCGGGCACAACGATCCGCCATTGCCACCGGCTCGACACCGCTCACCGGAATGCCGCCGTAGATGAAGGGCTCGGTAGCGCCATCAATTTCCGGAATTGCGATCTGCATTCCGGATTGCACCGGATTGAGACCAGTTTGCGATGACTGCCAGGCGTCAATAGTTTGAGTGTCTAAACTAACCGCAGAACGATAAGGACGATTGAGTTGCGCCAGAAATTCCGACGCCGCTTCGCTGTCATTCATCGCCGGCCCGCCAACAAAACTGAAGCCAGTTAGTGAAACGATCTGGCTTACGCGACAAAGGTCTTGGGTCTTTGGTCTTTGGTCTTTGACGTTTGACGTCCGACTTTCGACTTTCGACGGTTCCAAATCTTTGACATTCGACGTTCGACTTTCAACCTTCGACTCTGATTTAACAAAGAACTCGCTGACCGCCTTCCTGTTGTCCATCAGAGTCGATATCGCCGGGATAACACTCAATCCTTCGGCTTCAATCGCGCGAATCAGTCCGTCGTAGTGATGCGTGGTTTTGCTGACAACCTGCGGCCTCATGAGAAGTAGACCCACAGTGTTGTTTGGACCCAACCCGGCGGACATTGGACGTTGGACATTGGACGTTGGACGTCTCTTCACGTGCCACTTCTCATATTCTTCGAACGACTCAAACAATCCCGGAGCGTCGGGATGATAAATGGCAACTGACGGCATTCGCTCCGGCGGAAGCAGATTTAACTCAACGTCATTGAGCCGCGTGTCCGGCACATACTCCTTGAGCGCGTAAAGAACCATCGAGCATATGTTGGCGGGCGTGGGCTGCAGGAAATAGCAAAAAATATTGAGGTAGTGCTTGACGTCGCGAAGGCTTCCTGCGGTTGGCAAAAACTTCAGCAACGCTGGCAACTTGTCGATCAACTTCAGATATTGGCCGTGATCGTTTCCGCTCTTTGTTTTGCCACGCTTTACTTGCCGCCCCACCCATGAAGCGCTGGTGGCAAGTAAGCCTAGTCCTTTTGCCCGGTTCCCATTTGCTCTTTGCCCGTTACCCGTCAATTGGGAAATGTTCAGCCGGCCCATGCGCGTCTTGCGCATCAAATCCGGCATGCAGTTGATCACAATAATGGTCGCATCTTTGTTTCGATCGAGCATTCCGATCAGCCGCGCTGCATTCTCGCCGTCCATCACATGGATAGCGAAAACTACGCTCGACGAATTCACGCTTTCTTCAATGCGGGCCCATTCTTCATCCGTCAATGGCATTCCCAGGTTGTAGGCCGCAATTCCCAGGTCGAGTTCGTACTGGGTATTGAGGTCTCGCTCTGCCTGCCGAAGCGGCGCTAGCAAACTCGAGCCAACGTAAAAAACTGAAATCTTCATTTCGATTAAAACTCACTCAGGATGAACGCCGTATTCGTGTCTTCCAGTTTCTTTTCATGTGCGAGCTCGCCGCCAATTTCGCGAAGGCGTTCCAGCACTTCCTCATCGGGGTTCCAGTAACCGCGATGGTGGGCTTCAAGTAAACGTTTCGTCAGCGAACGCGTTGAGTGAGGATTCAACTCCATCAGTCGCTCAAACATCGCCGGGTCGAGCAGAAACGTTTTGGCAATATCGGTGTAAATCCAGGGCTCGACGGCGCCAGTGGTCGCACTCCAACCGAACGTGTTAGCGACATGATTTTCGATTTCAGCCACGCCACGGAAACCGTGCTCCAGCATTCCTTCGTACCACTTCGGATTCAGCGTCTTCGTCCTACTCTCGAGCCGAACAGTCTCTTCAAGCGAACGGATTTTTGTTTGCGGAGATAGTGAGTCGGAAACATAGATCGCCGGACGAGACTTAGTGCGCAATTCAACTGCCTTCGAAATACCACCGAGGTATTCGAAATAGTGGTCAACATCGGTAATGCCGACTTCGAAGGAATCGAGATTCTGATAAGTCGCCTCCACCTGGGAGAGCGCCTCATTCATCAGCCCGGGCGCCTCGTGACCCTCGACCATGTGCCCTTTCGAATCGCGCGTGTATGCAAAACTCTTGCGAGTCACAAACAGTTCCCCGAGCGTTGCTTCAGTCTCCCACTGTGAATCCATCACCATGAAGTTGACATTGGTGCCGTAGTTACCCGGCGCGTTTGAGAAGACTCGAGTAACGGCGTCATCAAACCCGGCCCCTGACTCATTCATTCGCTCGGCAGTGTTGCGTCTCACATAATTCCAATCATCCGGTTCATCGAGTGAAGCCACGCGACGGACAGCTTTATCGAGCAGCGTCATGGTGGGCGCAAAAAGGTCGCGGAATATTCCCGACACGGTCATCACCACGTCGATGCGCGGGCGTTGGAGTTCCTGAAGCGGGACGACCTCGACATCGGTGGCGCGATTAAGCGCATCGCGAACGGGGCGAACGCCTAACAACCAAAGCGCCTGCGCGACCCCTTCACCCTGCGTCTTGATGTTGTCCAACCCCCAAAGAACGAGGGCTAACGCAAGCGGGTAATGGCCGCGCTCGCTCACGAATCGTTTCAGCAGCGCCTCGGCGGTGACTTGTGCGCGCGCAAACGCCACAGTAGACGGCACCGAATAAGGATTGACGGCGTGAGTATTGCGGCCGGTGGGAAGAATTTGTGGGTTCTGAACGATATCAGCTCCCGGCCCGGGTCGGATGTATTCGCCGCGGAGCGCGCGCACCAGCGAATCCATTTCGGTGTTTGAATCGGTTTGCTCGGCAATACTTGCCAACATTAAGAACGTCGGCAACGACTTCTCGGCCGCCACTCCCGCTTTCTGGGCTAACCAACCGGCGGCTGCTTCAGGCCCGTGAGCACAAAAGCGCCCGACTGCCTCACGAACGATCGAATCGATCAGTTCCCGCGTCTCGGTTGTCGGGGCTTCCTGCTGTAGCTCGTCATATGTGCTGATTCCGAATGCTTCCGCCACCAACCGTGGCAGGGCGTGAGCGCCGTTTTCCGGGCGGTCAAACGACGCGACCATGCGCAGCAAATCAGCCTTCTCGTCCTGTTCAGCTGCGCGACCAAATACATGCAAGCCGGTGGGGATCAGACGCTGCTCGATCTCCAACAGCTCTTCGCTGAGCTGCATGACGCGAGCCTCACGCTCGATAGAACTAACCTTGGGTTTCATTAAAAAGCGAACGCTTCTATCCTGGTGGACTCCGCGACGTTACTCCTTTAAGAGTGCAATTCTTTTAACTGAAAACTAGCGATGGGAGCAAGGGCCTAGAGTCTCGCCAAAATGCGACCATGACTTGAGGCTGAGGCAACCAAGACCCGATGATAAGATGCAGCCGCTTCTTAGACTGGCTGAGTATGATGCAAATGCTTCGCCCACTAACGTGCAGAAGGAATATGGCTACCGCAACGGTCAATTGCTGATAACTGCTGAGTCGAGCAGCCCTCTCAATGTAAGCTGGACAAACACCGGAACCCACGAATGTCCAATGGTTGGACAGCGTTATAAGAACGGGGCAAAGTGAATTGTTGTCAGCGGCAATCTCTAAACCCAACGGGAGGCTCAGTACCTACAAACAATGGGAAACTACATTTGGAGCGCTGGAGGGTGATAAGTTGATTCCCCGTTAGATTTCATTAGTAACGAGTAGATAGAAACGTCATGATCAACAGGAGGCGACATTGTGAATAAAGCACTTGACCGTGCCGCTGAAGCCAAGGGTATAGAACGGGGAAACCGAGCACTGGCGGCGCTCAAGCCTTATTTCCGACGCCATGTAGTCGAATCGATAGTCAAAAGAATTTTTCCCGAAACCGAGCTAGCGCAAGTTTGGCAAATTCTGAATGCGTACGAGCGCGAACCCGAGCTTTCGGCACGGATACACTTGGGAGCACTTAAACTTAGCGGCGGCAGCCAGGACAAGCTGAAGGACTGGATTAGAGCGGCAAATCAGGATGCCCGGGAAGTAATCCTTCCAGCAGAGGACCCAAAGAAGTCTGATTTGGGCTTTGTGGATTACGTGAGGCTGTCCGACGAGGAAAAGGATGCCTTGACCAATGACGATCTCAAGCAGTATCTCGACTGGATCGAAAAGTATTATGGCGCGTGAGACTCTGTTCTGTTGCAAAGAAGCACTGAGGTGTTCTCTCGCGAGTAGTAAATCGAGCTCGAACCGGTCGCGAGGCTGAGCCTCGCGAAGAGCAAATTGGGTTAGCGAGCCGGTGAGGCAGAGCCTCACCGCACGGAGGGCGGCTGAGCCGCTAGAGGGCCAGCGGCAGGAAGCAGCACTTCCTTTTTGGAGTGCGGTGACCTGTCACCGCTTTAGTCGGCGGCCTGTCGCCGCCCCACTAGGAAGAAGCGGCGTCAAGCCGCCGCAGAAAAGCGCCGACAGGTTGGCGCACGGAACCTTGCTTTACCATTCCTCGAAAATGCTTTTCCCTCAAAACTCCAATACAATAAAGATGCTCGACAAGATTTTGGTTGGGAGCCAAGGGCCATACTCGAGGTCGCTAATCTTGAATGTGTGCGCGGAGATCGCAGGCTCTTTCGCGACCTAAGCTTCTCAATTACACCCGGCACGCTGTTGCAGCTTACCGGTCCAAACGGAAGCGGCAAGACCAGCTTGTTACGCATTCTTGCCGGGTTATCGTCGCCTGAAAGCGGCGCGGTCAGATGGGCGGGCACGAATATTCGTTCACTTGCCGAAGATTATTCGCAGCACGTTGCCTACATAGGACATCGCAACGGCGTCAAAGAAGAACTGAGCTCGCTGGAGAACCTGCGTATCTCCAGTGGCCTTGGCGGTTTCACTGTCACGACGTCTCAGGCACGTGAGGCACTTCAACGAATGGGATTGAAGGGCCGCGAAGATTTGCCAACGCGGTTTCTTTCGGAAGGACAGCGCCGGCGGTCAGCATTGGCCCGGCTGATTACCGGTAACGCTACGCTTTGGTTACTCGATGAAGTGCTCGCGTCGCTTGATGAAAGCGCGCGTAGTTTGATCGAATCGGTTATTTCGGGACACTTGAGCGATGGGGGAATGGCAGTTGTCGCCACGCACCAACCACTACAAGTCGCCGGCAATAAGTTACAACAGCTGGAACTCAGTGATGCATCGACGGGACGGCGTCCGTGAACGCATCGATGCTTTCCATGTTTCGCTGGATGGTCACGCGCGACCTTATGCTGGCGTGGCGCGGACGCGCAGACGTTCTTTCCACGCTTTTCTTCTTTGTCATTGTGACTAGTCTTTTCCCTTTGGGGATTGGGCCGGAGAAAGAGTTACTGCGAACGATCGCGCCGGGTGTCGTTTGGGTTGCAGCGTTGCTCGCTTCGATGCTCTCGTTGGGACGCCTTTTCGCCAACGACTACCAGGACGGGACGCTTGAGCAAATGCTGCTGACGCCGCAACCTTTGTATCTGGTAGTGCTCAGCAAAGTACTGGCGCACTGGCTCGTCGCCGAGCTGCCGCTGGTTCTGATTGCTCCGTTGATCGGCGTACAGTTTGGTTTAGACTCGAACACATTGTTGATACTTTTCATCTCGCTCTTGATTGGAACACCGATTTTGAGTTTGATTGGCTCAATCGGGGCAGCATTAACGCTCGGGTTACGCGGTGGCGGAGTTTTGATCGCGCTTCTGATTCTGCCACTATACATTCCGGTTTTGATTTTCGGAGCGGGAGCGGTTGAAGCTGTTATTGCCGGCATCAGCCCCAGCGCGAATATGTATTTGCTGGCGGCATTCACTGTTGTTTCGCTCGTCTTCGCGCCGTGGGCAACGTCAGCGGCGTTACGGATATCTTTGGAATGATTGTCCTCTGGACTTTGGTCTTTGAGTTGCTACTTTGAACTTTGACGTGCTTTGAACTTTGCGCTTTGAGCTTTGTACTTAGAACTTAGCCAGTTGTTTCTCGTGGGACGACAAATACAGAACCGGGAGCGGTAGCGACCGGGTAACTCATGAGACTTAAACGGGCCGAGTCCAAAGAAACAAAGGCTTGAGTCCCTGACCTTGTTGGTCATGGTAGCAAACCCGGTCGCTACCACTCCCGGTTCTGTATTTGTCGACCCACGAGCCAGCATTGACGAACCAGGTTCAAAGAAAGACCAAAGACCCAAGACCAATTTTTAGAGAATGAACCTTTATAAATACGCATCGCCTGCGGCTTTTTACCCACTCGCGGGGAAAATGGTTCCGTGGTTTGCCATACCGGCGACCATCCTTTTCGTGCTTGGCATGTACATCGGGTTTTTTGTCGCACCGGCGTTGGCTGGCGACCAAAATGAGGTTTATCACATAATATTTATTCACGTGCCGGCAGCCTGGATGGGAATGTTTCTTTACGTGCTCATGGCAATTTACGCGGGCATCGGCTGGGCTTTCAACGCACGACTCTCTTCGATGATGGCTCAATCGATTTCAATTACCGGCGCCTGGTTTACTTTGATTTCATTGATCACGGGTTCGTTCTGGGGCAAACCGACTTGGGGAACGTGGTGGGTTTGGGATGCGCGCATTACCTCAACTCTGATACTGCTGTTTCTCTACATTGGCTTCATCTCACTACAGGCAGCGATTGATGATCACCGCCGGGCCGATCGCGCCGGTGCCGTGTTAGCGCTCGTGGGAGTGATCAATGTTCCGATTATTTATTTTTCGGTTAACTGGTGGAACACTTTGCATCAGGGCGGAACGATACGGCTTTTGGAAAAGCCAAAGATGACCGGCTCGATGCTGGCCGCGATGTTTATCATGCTGGCGGCGTGCTGGCTCTATTCGATTGCTGTAGTGTTAGTGCGATTGCGCCACATTATTCTCGAGCGAGAACAAAACGCGGCGCTGATGGCTGAAGGGGCAGCTTAAATGGACTGGTCAAAATTCTTTTCAATGGGTGGTTATGGTTTGTACGTTTGGGGTTCGTACCTCAGTTCCCTTCTGATTTTAGGCATTGAGTTGGTAGTGCTAATGAAGCGTCACAAGGTTTTACACAAACGGTTAAATAAAAATAAGTCATGAAGCGACGTCATAAACGGATTGCTCTAATCATTGCCGGTCTCGCAGGGTTGTCAATTGCAGCGGCGCTGGTGCTGCGCGCGTTTCAAAACAATCTGGTCTTCTTTTTTAGCCCGACGCAGGTGGTCGCAAAGGAGGCTCCGGTCAATCGCACCTTTCGTGTCGGCGGTCTGGTGGAAAACGGAACTCTGAAACGTGACAACGACGGTCTAACGGTGCGTTTTGTGATCACTGACACAGCTAAAAGCATCCCGGTGGTTTACAAAGGCATACTTCCGGACCTGTTCAAAGAAGGTAAAGGATGCGTCGCACAGGGTCGCGTTGGCGGCGATGGCGTGTTCTATGCTGACCAGGTTTTGGCGAAACACGATGAGAACTACATGCCTCCGGAAGCAGGCAAAGCGATCGACAGCGCGAAGCACGAACGCGAAGCTGCGAAGTCAGTGGTTAATTATTAATGGTTCCTGAAGTCGGACAATTCGCGTTGATCCTCGCGCTGTTGCTCGCTGTCACGCAGGCGACACTGCCGCTAATTGGCGCTGCCCGCGGTAATCGTAATTGGATCGCCGTCGCAATACCTGCCGGACAGGCTCAGTTCATTTTCGTCGCGATCGCGTTTTGTTGTCTTGGATACTCATTTATAACCAACGACTTTTCGGTCCTCAACGTAGCCACCAACTCTAACTCCCAACTCCCGCTTCATTACCGGCTCGCCGCGACCTGGGGTTCGCACGAGGGTTCGCTTCTGCTTTGGACATTCATGCTCGGACTCTGGACCGTCGCTGTTTCCCTTTTCAGCCGGCACCTTCCCGAAGACATGGTCGCGCGCGTCCTGAGCGTGATGGGCGTCGTCAGTGTGGGCTTTCTGCTTTTCATGTTACTGACTTCAAACCCGTTCACGCGTCAGTTTCCGGTTCCACCCGACGGCCGCGACTTGAATCCGCTGTTGCAGGATCCAGCAATGGTGGCGCATCCGCCGATGCTTTACATGGGTTACGTCGGTTTCTCAGTCGCGTTTGCCTTCGCGCTCGCGGCTCTAATCAGCGGCCGTCTCGATGCCGCCTGGGCCCGTTGGTCACGACCCTGGACCACCGTGGCCTGGATGTTTTTGACAGTTGGCATCGCTCTCGGCAGCTGGTGGGCTTATTACGAACTCGGCTGGGGCGGTTGGTGGTTTTGGGACCCAGTTGAAAACGCTTCCTTCATGCCGTGGCTGGTAGGCACGGCACTGATTCACTCACTTGCGGTAACTGAAAAACGCGGTGGCTTCAAAAGTTGGACGGTGCTACTGGCGATCGCTGCGTTCTCACTCAGTTTGTTGGGAACGTTTTTGGTGCGCTCGGGAGTTTTGACTTCGGTGCATGCGTTCGCGACTGATCCGAAGCGCGGGATCTTCATCCTGATCTTTTTAGCCTTCGTGATTGGCGGCTCGCTGCTGCTCTATGCCTGGCGCGCAAAACAGGTTGGCCTCGGCGGCAAGTTTGACTTGATCTCGCGCGAGTCGCTGCTGCTCTCGAACAACGTATTGCTGGTAGTGGCCGCAGGCTCAGTCCTGCTTGGCACACTTTATCCGCTAATCATCGATGCACTAGGGATGGGCAAGCTGTCCGTGGGTCCGCCCTATTTCAATAGCGTGTTTGTGCCGTTGATGGTGCCGGCGATGTTTCTAATGGGCGTCGGACCAATCGCGCGCTGGAAGAAAGCGAGTCTTCCAGAGTTAGCAGTTCGCCTGCGATGGGCTTTTCTGGCGAGTGTCCTGACCGCGCTGATACTTCCGTTCGTAGTTGGACAGTGGAAACCGCTGGTTAGTCTCGGACTTATGCTCGCGCTCTGGATCGTGTTGACTGCACTTCTGAACCTCCGGGAACGAACGAAAACTATTTCGGGCAAGCTAAGCATTATTCAGAAACTGCGCATGCAGCCACGCGCTTACTACGGCATGCAGGTGGCCCATATCGGCGTGGCGGTTTTTATCGTGGGCGTGACCATTGTCACCGGCTATCAATCTGAACAGGATGTGCGCATGGAAGTCGGCGATACCGTCAGCGCCGGCGGATACACGTTTAAGTTCAATGGCGTGAGCCGTGCGGCTGGACCAAACTACGAGGCTGCGCGAGCCGATATCGAAGTCAGCCGAAACGGGGTGACTACCAATCGCATGTTTCCCGAGAAGCGCTCGTACACTGCCTCGGGAAATGTCATGACGGAAACCGCCATCGACAGTGGCATCTTTCGCGATCTTTACGTTTCTCTCGGCGAGCCGGTCAGCTCAGGCGCGTGGAGCGTCCGAGTCTATTACAAGCCTTTCGTTTCCTGGATCTGGGGCGGCGCAATAGTAATGGCCATCGGCGGTGGCCTGGCACTTAGCGATCGACGTTACGCGCTTGCGGCCCGGAAGCAACGCGAGGCTCTCAGCCGGCAATCGCAACAACCAATTCCAGCCGTGGCCATGGCGACTAAAGAAGTATGACCAGATTTGTAATACCGCTTGCGCTTTTCGCTGTGCTGGTCATTTTTCTCGCCATCGGCCTGCGCCGCGACCCGCACGAAATTCCTTCACCACTGATAAATAGGCCGGCGCCGGCATTTCAACTGGCCCAGTTAAAAGAACCGGGCAAGAGCTTTTCCGCCGAGGAAATGAAGGGCAAAGTCTGGCTGCTGAATGTCTGGGCCTCATGGTGTTTCTCATGCCGCGAAGAACATCCCTACCTGCTTGAATATGCGCGCAGCGGCGCCATACCAATCTACGGGTTGAATTCGAAGGACAAACGCGAGGACGCGCTCGCCTGGCTGAGCGAACTCGGTGATCCGTATGTCCTGAGCGTTTCAGATTTCGATGGGCGGGTGGGGATTGACTACGGCGTTTACGGCGCGCCGGAGACTTATTTGATCGATCGTAATGGAGTGATTCGTTTCAAGCAGATTGGGCCAGTCAGTCCTGATATCTGGGAACAAAAAATTCTGCCGTTGGCGAAAGAACTTAATAAGTGAAAGAGATGCGCTTCATTATTCGATCTATGGTCGCGCTGTTGACGCTCGTTGTCCTGACGGGTGTCGTTGACTCTGTCCTGGCGAAGGAAGCTCAGCCCGCTGCCGCTGATCCGGTTTTGGAAGCGCGGGTAATGAAGCTTTCGAAAGAATTGCGTTGTCTGGTTTGCCAGAACGAAACCCTGGCCGACTCGCGCGCCGACCTGGCGGAAGACTTGCGCAGCAAGATTCGCGAACAGATGCGGGCCGGGAAGACCGATCAGGAAATCATCACCTACCTCACAGATCGTTACGGCAAATTCATTCTTTACAATCCGCCTGTGGATCCAACTACTTACCTGCTTTGGTTCGGACCTTTCCTCCTGTTACTGGCTGGCTTATTTTTACTCTTCCGTTACGTGAAACGCCGCGGAGAAGTCATCGTAGAAAAACCACTCCTGGCGGCAGAGCATGAACGCGCCGCCAGCCTGCTGAAAACTGAAACTAACGAAACCACATGATTCTGTTTTGGTTGATATGCGCGGTACTGATAGCGATTGGGCTGGCATTCATCCTGCCCACGCTGTTGCAGCGGAGCGCGCCCGATGAGTCGCCCGCCGAAAACAAGGAGGCGAACGTCGACGTATATCGCGATCAACTTTCTGAGTTGGAAGCAGATCGTGCTCAAGGACTGATCAGCCCTGAACAGTATCAACTCGATCGGGATGACATCGAACGGCGTGTGCTTGAAGACGTCGCAGCAATCGGCGACCAAAGTAAGCAAGCGAAGAGTGTAGTTGCGGCCCGGGCGCCCGTTTACGCGATCGCTTTTGGTGTTCCCACAATAGCAGTGGTGCTGTATCTGCTACTGGGAAATTCGGCGGCGCTGTCAGGCCAAACTACTTCGCTTGCTGACAAGCCGCCAGGCGGTCCGATGACGCAAGCAGGAATCGAGGCCAACGTTGCCGCGCTTGCAAAACGGCTCGAGCAAAATCCCAACGACGCCCAGGGATGGAGCATGCTGGCGCGCTCCTATCTCAACCTCGAGAAGTACAATGAAGCCAGCAACGCCTACGCGAAGGCCACAGCGCTCAAAGCTGACGACGCCGACCTGCTCCTTGAATATGCGTTTGTGCTCGCGATGACAAACGATCGTCAGCTCTCCGGCCAGCCACGCGAGTTAATCAACAAGGCGTTGCAAATCGATCCGGAGAACGCAAAAGCACTTGAGCTTGCCGGGAGTGCCGAGTTTCAGACAAAGAATTACGATGAAGCGATTCGCTATTGGCAGAAGCTGCTCGGAAAGAGTCCGCCCAATTCCGAATTGACTCAGTCGGTAAACGAAAGAATTAACGAAGCCAAATCTTTGGCGTCCGGCGCTAAATGAAATGACAAGAGACAACTTACTATTCGCAATCATCGGAGTGCTTTTTGGCTTCATCGTCGGTTTCATTTTTGCCAGCACGATGAGTCAGCGCCAATTACAGCCTGCGCCAGTCGCGTCGAGCCAAATGCCCGCCGATCATCCACCGTTGGGCGCGGGCGGCACCGCTCCAGCCGCGGGCAATATGCAGGCGGAGGTGACGGCCCAGCTCGAGAAAGCGAGAAGCGAACCCACAAATTTTGAGGCGCAGGTCAAAGCTGCCGAGCTTTACTACCAAATCCAACGCTACGATCCGGCGATCGAATTCCTGTTAAAAGCTAATCAACTCAAACCCGACGATTATCAAACGGTAGTTGCCCTCGGTTTGGTAAATCTGGATGCAGGCCACTACGACGTTGCTGAGAAGTGGTATCGAGCAGCGCTGCTGAAACGGAGTGACGATGTTCGAGCACTGGCAGGTCTGTCAGCGGCGACGTTGGGGAAAGGCGATGCCAAAGCGGCGGAGCAAGCGATTGCTAACCTGGAGAAAGTCGATCCAGACAGTGAAGACTTACCGCGGTTTAAGGAGAGACTTGCCGGGCTGAAGAAGTAAGGACATCTATCATTTAACATTTCAAATTTGTCATTTGTGATTGCCGCATCGCCTTAGCTATGTGAGGTACGGCCGTAGGTATGGGGTCAGTACCACAGCGCGTTAGCGTGGGTTCTTTGGTTTTTGACAGCGACGATGCTGTGGCATGAGGTCAGTACCACCTGCGGTAGCGGGTGGGTTTTGATTACAAGGACCTTTGTATTTGCTGTTTTATTAGTTATGCCTTCATTAGAACAAATCACGTTCATGCTGTTGTCACCGCTTTGAAGAGCCCTGACATAGTGCTCAACGCGTTTAAGGCAAACGCTACGAGAAAGTTGCGTGAACGTAAGCTGTGGCCGCACAGTTTCAGCCCGTGGGCGGATAAAGGCAGCAAGAAGAATTTATGGAATGAGAAGAGCGTAGCCCGGGCGATTGATTACGTGCTAAACGGACAGGGAGAGGACTTACCTGACTTCGACGAATAAGAACCCACCCGCTACCGCAGGTGGTACTGACCTCATGCCACAGGATCGTCGCTGCTGCGGTTCCAAGCTAACCTCATATCTATGCGCATACCCCATACCTAAGGCCGCGCGGTAATGACAAATGAGAAATTTGAAATGATAGATGATAAATGGTTTTGATCTTGGGCGAGCGCTAAGCCGTTATGGCGCAATGGTCATCCGCACCACGCTCGCGAGCGGCACCCTCTGAATCTTTCCGTCCTTGCCAACCACCACAACCTGTCCGTTCTCTACAGTCACCCGACGCACAGTTGTCATGAAACGATCGATGAGTGTTCCATCGTTTGTCTCAATGATTAGTTTCGGACCGGTGTCTTCAGGTTCCTGAACAACCTCGGCTGGTTTAGGCGTAGCTTTTGCAGCTCGTCCCCGCCTCGTTGGGCGACGAGGGGTCGTCGCAGCTTCGCTCTCAGGCTTTTCGGCCGGAGTTTCTGAAGTATCCGTGTCTTTCGTTTCGGCCTCGGCAACCTCCTCTTCTTTGGGCTTTGGCGCCGGCCGAGTTCGGCGTGTGGTCGGTGTCGCCGGCCGCCGCGTTCGAGTGGTTCTCGGAGGTTTGGCCGCGGCAGTCTTCGGTTCGGGTTCTCGCGTTTCCTCAGGCGTCGGCTCCGGCGAAGGAGCTGCAGCTACTTCGACGCGCGGTTCTTCAACACGCGCGCCGACGGATGAAACTCGCCGTCCTGTTCGCGCGGATTCTACCGATGCCACGCTCGAGTGGTTCGCATCCTCGTGTTCGGCCAGCGGCCCCGAAGTTATCGGTGAAAACGCGCCACCGAAGCGCAGCTTGTAGGTCGCATCATCGTCATTTGGCGTTCTGCCTTCGACCCGCAGGATTAAGTCTTCCTGCTTCCGCAGGTACAGGCTCTTGGTCGTCGGGGAGGAGCTTCTCGCATAAACCGTGAACTTCAGCAGCGGCCGCAGGCCCGTATAAGTGAAAACATCGATGTCGCCATCCAGGTTGTTGCTGTCAATCGTGATCAAAAGGTCACCGGGAGTTCCGGTAAAAGCGAAGTAATGATCGGTGAGGCGCGGGTCGCCAATATCGCGGGCAGCAATCTTCCCCGTTACTTCGTTCGAGCGAACCGGCGCCGGCCAGGCGACATCAGTAGATTGGGCCCGCACGCTGCCGGCGCAAAGCACGAACAAAACCATGCCAAGAATCGGTGCAAACTTCTTGAAGGTTAGTAGATTCTGCATTACACAATGTAACGGATCGAAATTTGGGAGACGACCGAGAGAGCCTAAGAATATCAGATTTACGGAAGAATCTGCATGTGTAACAAATCCAGGTAGTGTTCAAAACTGTAGCGGAAAAAAAATAAAAAAGCGGGAGGGGCATTCCCGCTGGGGTGAAAGCCCGCCTTCCCCACCCTGAGATTTCTAAGCGTACTCGATTATTTTCACATTAAAAGTCTTTCGCGTTGTGATTATCACTCAACACGAGTCACCTCGAGGTCGGTAAGGCGGGCTTGCCCCCGCTGTTATTCGGCTACTACAAAGACAACTTAAGCGGAGTTTCTGATACTCTGAATCTTCATGAGATATCGAATATCGTCATTTCTCTTCATATTTATTTTTCTGACTTTGTCCCAGCCCGCGCTCGCGCAATCCTGGAATGCGAAACTCGACCAGACAGTTCGCTTTTATCAAACCACTGATCTGGGTGTTGTCCTTGCCGGCACAGAAAAATCTCTGTACGCCATCGACGGCGCGACCGGCGAGACCCTTTGGCGGCGCAAAGATGTTGCGCTCGATGAGACCGATGTGGCGCCGGTGCCGAATTCCGACTTGTTGCTGCTCAGTTTAGAAAAAGGTGAACGCACGCGCCTGGAAGCAGTCGACCTGCTTTCAGGAGACAGGATTTGGAGAAGCGACAAAATCAAGGGCGCGGTTATGCAGATGGCCGTTGACCCGTCGGAGAATTTGCTTGCCGTCGTGCTGGCGAAGGACGCGAAGGGTCACGCCGATGACGGCTTCAAAAGGCGGCCACTCATTCATGTCCTCGATCTTGCGACGGGCGATGAGATCTGGAAATACGAAGCGAGTGAACAGGAAATGATGCCGGCACACTGGAGTGGTGGCGACATTGACTACACTTTCGACAATTATCATCCGCCGCTTTTCGTCGACGGGCGGCTCTACCTGTTCTACGAAGGCTTAACTTCATTCGACGCACGCACCGGCAAGGGACGACTGCGCGAGAAATATCGCGTGAACGAAGCCGGACTCGCCCTGACCGAGGCCGCTCCGATCTTTGATGAAGCGGTGATCTACAGTTCCGGCCGCGGGCACGTGCGCGCGCTCTCACGAGAAACCGGCGACACTGTGTGGGAAGCAAAGGATCTCGGTCTAACCCCGGAGATGATTCTTATCGATCAGGTTCTCTACGTTCGCACCGGTGGTCGATTCACTCGTCTCAAAGATGGCGAAGATGACGAACGCGGCTCCTATGGCGTTAGTGCAATTGATACTCGGAACGGAAAAGTTCTCTGGCGTTACAAAGGAGCTGACAAAGGAATAACGAACCTCGTTATTCCCGACTCATCAACGATCGCCATCGCCGATCGCGACGATCTGATCTTCATTGACGCGCAAACCGGAAAACGCCGCACGCGCGCCAAACATGGCATCGAACAAGCTTCGTTCGGACTCCTCAATGAGAGCGGCGCTATCGTGGTGGGCGGCCGGTCCGAGATAGCCGCATTTGACCCGGCGAGTGGTCGCGAACTCTGGCGCGCGCGTCACACGCCACCGGGCCGCGGTGTTTTCCGTACCGTTGCGGCCATCGCTGCCCGAGCGGCATCGCTCTATTTTCGTTACGGCGGCACTGCGTCCACCGCGTTTCGTGGAATCCAGATCGCGCGAACAGTTGGCGGATTAAGTTGGTCCGGACTGGCGGCGCGCTCTTCGATATCGAACCTGCAGACTTTAGCGACCAACTCAGCCCGCAACTATGCGCGATCGTATGCGGCCGCTCGCTTCCGCCAGTTCGGCGTGATCTCTCGCGTTAGAGATCGTTTCTCGGGCGGCGTTCCCTCCGCCCCGTCACCGGCCGACATCGTGAGGCGCCGCGCCGGCAATGTTGATGTTGAAGAACGATTGTTGGACCGAATTGATCCGGCGCACCAGCTCGAGCGACTTTCACGATTCCTGTGGCATCGCGATCGACTCGCAGCCCTGCGCGGTAACTGGATGTATTTTTACACTGATCTGAAGGGTCGCGATGGAAACGGATTAGCGGGCGTAAACATTCACACCGGAGAGACCGCGCGTCAGATTCGTTTGCGCGATCTCGACGACCGGTTCATTACCGACGAGGCGCTCGGGCTGATGTTTGTTGCGAACGGTAATCGCTTGCTGGCTTACCGCGTAACCGAATAACTTTTGGAGTGTGGCGACGAGTCGCCGCTTTGTCTAAGCAAGCCGAAAGCACTGACGACTCAGCGCACTTCAAAGGGTTGAATCATTTCTGACTCACAGCGGCAACCTCAGCAGCGCTTCACAGCCACGCGCGTCGCGGCGATTTTCAAGCGTCAACGTCCCACCATGCGCTTCTGCGATTTGCCTGCTAAGCACCAGCCCGATTCCCGAACCGCTCGCCTTTGTCGTAAAAAACGGCACGAAGAGATTTGCGGTGTTGGCGAGGCCCGGCCCTTCATCGCTAATCCAGACTTCCACGTTGCCATTGCTTTGCGCCCAGCCGACGCCCACCGATCCTTTAGTCTCCATCGAGGCGTCAACGGCGTTTCGAATCAAGTTAATTAACAACTGCTCGAGCTGCACGTCGTCTCCCTTCACCATCAAATCGGGGCCGGGAAAAACGGTGACGGGCAAACGCGTTTCCAAACTAACAACCCGTCGAACCAGCGCGCCGATGTCCAACGGCTCGAACCGCGGCTGCGGCAGGCGCGCAAGTTTTGAGTACGACTCAACAAAACGGGCGAGTGAATCGGCGCGCGAAGAAATAACTTCAAGCCCGCGCTGCATGTCTTCGTCCCAATCTGCGGGTCGCGGTTGGCGTGAAAGTAAATCGGCGAGGCTCCCGGCGACTGACTTAATTGGCGCGAGTGAATTGTTCAGCTCGTGACCGAGAACGCGCAAGAGTCTTTGCCACGCGCTGCGCTCCTCCTCACGAAGCGCCTGGCTAAGATCCGTCAGCACCAGCAATTGATGCTGCGCTCCGCCTTCGCGAAAGGTGCTGCGGTGAACGTCCCAGCGACCGAAGCCGCCCGGAAAAACCATCTGCATTGTCTGCGGTTCACTGTCCGTTCGTTCGAAACACGCCGCGAGGCCCAGCTCGGTGCTGGTCCGCCCCAGCAATCTGGTAGCGGGCTGGGCCAGGAGTTTTTCCCCCGCGCGATTCACCAGACGCAAATGCTCCTGACCGTCGAAAGCAAAGACAGCCACGTCGATTTCCGACATCACAGTGCGCAGTAGCGCAGTTGCTTCCAGGGCACCCAGACGTTGTTCACGTAATGTCTGCCCGAGGTCGTTAACTTCGAGCATGACTTCGCCAAGGGCATCGCCGGTAGAAGCACGCCGGCCACGAATCGAGTAATCGCCTTCGCGAATGGCGGCGAGGATGTTTGAAAGCGTTTGCAGCGGCCTGACTACTCGCTGCCGCAGACTGAAGGAAACGCCTAACCAGATAATTACGAGAAAAAGATCGACGGTCCACTGCACGCGCGCGCTGTAGCTATGGAACCACAGCAGAAAACCACACAAGAAAACTGCGGGGAAACCTGCTACCAGAGCCAGCAGAGTTACGCGCCCCTCAAACTTTAGACGCCCTTTCTGCACGAGCGCCGGATCGAGACTCGGAATCGTCGAGATGTGTTTCGAGAGTTTATCGGACGTGTTCACGTGGTTATGTTAACCCACTATGGAGGATTGAACGGGGCAGTTTAAGAGAGTCCGTATTTTTGCAGCCGGCGATAAAGCGCGCTTCGACTCAAGCCAAGGGCCTCGGCGGCGCGGTTTGCATTGCCTTCAAAACGCGCCAGAGCTTTGGTTATCAACACGCGTTCCGCCTCCTCCAAACTTAGTTCTTCCAGGCGCGACGAAAGCCGCGGATCGGCTTTTGGCTGCAACGCTAAATCGAATGCGGTCACGACGTTCCCGGAACTCATCAGCAACGCGCGCTCAACCACGTGGTCAAGCTCGCGCACGTTACCGGGCCAGGAATGCTGCCGCAAAGCATCGAGCGCCTGCGGCGTAAACGCCATGCTGCCGCGCCGGTAACGCTCGCTGTGCTGGCGCAGAAAATGTTCGGCGAGCGGTGCGATGTCCTCACGACGATCCCGCAACGGCGGCAAATCGATTTCAACCGTGTTCAGCCGAAACAATAAATCCTGACGAAACTTTCCCTGCGCGACGTCCTCGTTTAGATCGGCGTTCGTTGCCGAAAGCACCCGGACATCAACCTTGCGCGTCTTAGACGAGCCAACTCGTTCAAATTCGCCGGTCTCCAAAACGCGCAAAAGCTTTGGTTGCAAAGTGAGCGGCACATTGGCGATCTCGTCGAGAAACAACGTGCCGCCATCGGCGAGTTCAAAACGGCCGACGCGATCGGCCTTGGCATCAGTGAAGGCGCCGCGCACGTGGCCAAACAGTTCGCTTTCAAAGACGCCTTCGGCAAGCGCGCCGGCATTGAGCGAAACGAGCGGCTTGTCAGCCCGCGACGAAGTGGCGTGCAGCGCGTGGGCAATGACTCCCTTCCCCGTTCCGTTTTCGCCGGTGATCAGAACGTTTGCGTCTGCAGGGCCAATTCGTTCGACAAGTTTTAGAACAGACTTCATTGCCTGCGATTCGGCAACGATCCGCGGTTGCTTTGAACCTTCCTCGGCCACCGTGTCGCGCAGCATCAGGTTCTCAGCTTCCAAACGCTGACCGCGGCGCAAAGCGTTGCCCAGTTCGACTTGCGTTCTCACCACCGCGAGCAAACGCGCGTTGTCCCACGGCTTCTGAATAAAATCTCGCGCGCCGCGGCGCATAGCCTCGACTGCCAGGTCGACATTTCCCCAAGCCGTCATCACCACGACCGGTAAGTTGGGATCGACGGCCTGAATGCTGGTGAGCAAATCCAGTCCCTCATCACCCGAGGTCGTATCGCGCGCGTAGTTCAAATCGATTAGGACCACATCGAGATCCTGTGAGTTGACCTTTTCGAGGACGCCGGACGGAGAGGTTGCTGTTTCGATCTCGAAGCGTTCGCCTTTCAAAAGCAGGCGTAACGCCGCGAGGACGTCGGTTTGATCGTCGGCTATCAGAATCCGGGGCATAGCAGCAGCTGGAACTCTATGAGGCTAACACAACTCGCGAAAACAACAACCACCCGCCAGGCAGGTGGTTGAAAAAGACCGGCTAACAAATTGACCGGCTTCATTCGTAGCGCAATGCATGCAGTGGATCGAGGCGAGTAGCACGCCGCGCCGGAAGGTAGCATGCGAGCAAGGCGACGAACGTTAACAAAGCCGCAACCACTGCGAAAGTTAACGGATCTTTAGCGCTAACGCCGAAGAGTAAGCTGGACATGACGCGCATCAGCGCAAAAGCGCCAACCAGGCCGATGCCTAATCCCAGCAACACGAGTTTGAACCCCTGCGAAACGATCAGCCGCAACACGTCGCGCGTCTGCGCGCCAAGCGCCATGCGTATGCCGATCTCGTTGGTGCGTTGGGCCACTGAGTAACTCATTACGCCGTAAAGACCGACGATGGTTAGTATCAAAGCCACTGAAGCAAAAATTCCGAGCAGCGTCGTATTGAAGCGCGGCGCGGCCACAGTTGCCGAGATGTACTCGTCCATAGTCTTAATGCTATAGACCGGCAACTCGCTATCCATTGCGTGCACTTCATTGGTCACCGCACTCGTGAGATTGTGCGGATCGCCGGTGGTCCGAACCACCATGGTCATCTGGTTAAAAGGAACTTGCGCCTGTGGCAGGAAATACCCGGGCCTCAGTTCGGCTTGAAGGTTGCGATTCTTGACGTCGGCTACCAATCCTACGATCTCTTTATATTCAGTATCGTCATCAGTTGTTGAGATACCGGGCTTGATTCGCTTGCCCACCGGGTCCTCGCCGGGAAAATATTTCCTGGCGAACGCCTGGTTCACGATCACGACTCCCGGCGCTTTTTGGGCGTCACGCTCATTGAACTCGCGGCCTTTTATCATCGGCACCCCCAGCGTCTTGAAATAGCTGTCGCCCACTATGAAGACGTCGGCCGAAGGTTCCTCACCTTTAGCTACCGGTTTGCCGTCGATCTCAAATGAAATGCGAAACTGATCCCCACTCAATGGCAGCGGCACGACAGCGGTCGCAGACTGGACGCCGGGTAACGAGCGCACGCGTTGGACGAGATCGCGATAAAACGGCGACTGCTTCTCGGTCGGATACCTGACCTCTGGAATGCCGACAACAAACGTAAGAGGATTGGCTGACTGAAAACCGGGGCTCACCTGGCGCAAACGCCAGAGACTCTGAATCAGCAAGCCGGCGCCGACCAACAACACCACGGCGATAGCTAGTTCGCTAACCACCAGCACGCCACGGACACGATTGCGTCGTGCGCCTTCACCCGATCCACGGCCGCCCTCTTTGAGCGACTCAGTCAGTTCAGTCTTTGACGAATGAATAGCCGGAACAAGACCGAACACAACGCCCGTCATTACTGAAACGACAAGTGTGAACACCAGCACGCGCCAATCCAAACCTACCTGCATAGCGCGCGGAATGTTTTCCTTACCCAAAGCTATGAGCAGGTCTGACCACCAAACGGCGAGCACCAGACCGAGCGTCCCGCCGGCAAGCGACAGCAACACGCTTTCAGTCAACAGCTGACGTATCACGCGCAAACGGCTGGCTCCGAGTGCAGCGCGAATTGCCATTTCTTTCTGGCGCGTCATCGCGCGCGCAAGCAGGAGATTTGCAACGTTTGCGCAGGCAATCAACAGCACGCAACCAACGGCGCCGAGCAGTATTAGTAACGCCGGACGTATGTCGCCAACTAAAGCCTCAAGCGTCGGTTCGACTTTGACGCCGCGATGCAGATTCTTGTCGGGATACTGTTGTTCAAGCCGAGAGCCGATCGTCGTCATCTCAGCCTGCGCTTGTTCTTTAGTGACGCCAGGCTTGAGCCGCGCGATCACCGCCATGTAGTGCGCGCCGCGTTGCTCCGTAACTGGAGTTTCACCTTCACGATCAACGGCCACTGTCGTCCAGAGTTCGACCGGGTCGTTTTGAATTGGAAACTGAAAAGCTGTCGGCATGACGCCGACGATCGTGAAGGCCTTGCCGTCAAGAACGACTGACTGACCAACAACATTCGGATCAGAGTTAAACCGCTTCTGGAATAACTGCTGGCTTAAAAGTACGACGCGACCTTTTTCACCAGGCTTATCTTCATCGGGGAAAAACCCGCGACCAAGGAGTGGAGTAACACCCAGGAGTGGAAGCAAGTCGGCGTTTACCACGGCGCCCTGCAGACGCGACGACTCTCCGCGGCCAGTCATGATGAAGTCGTTGGTGTGATACGAAGACATTCGCTCGAACACGTGATTTTGATCGCGCCAGTCGGCGAAGTTCAGGTACGACGCGCTGCCTCGCTGAGAACCACTAACTAAGTTGGTCTCCCAAACGTTCATCAGCGACTCAGAATTGGAGAACGGCAGGGGACGTAACAGAACGGAGTTAACCACACTGAAGATTGCCGTGTTGGCGCCGATTCCCAGAGCCAGCGCGATGGTGGCGACGATGCTGAGACTCGGCGCCTTGATCAGCATGCGAAGGCCGTAGCGAATGTCTTGCCAAAACGTTTCCATGAATCAAACTCCCCTAAAGCTTGAGCTTTGAACTTTGTGCTTTGTTCTTTGTACTTTGAATTGGCCTTTGGCCTTTGAACGAGAACTACAAAGCTCTAGTCCAAAGCACAAAGTTCAAAGTTCAAAATTCGAAGTACAAAGTTCCAAATTAAACGGGAAGGGTCTAACAGCCGGCGTATCGTCTCCCTGACCCTCCCCAATCCTCCCCCAAACGCGGAGAGGAGAAGCGGCGACTATTCGTAAGTCAAAGCGGTCATCGGATCCACTTTGGTGGCTCGGCGCGCCGGCAAGTAGCAGGCGAAGAAAGCTACAGTCGTCAGCAGTAGCGAAATGGCTGCGTAAGTCATCGGATCGGTCGTGCTTACTCCAAACAACAGGCTCGACATCAGCCGAGTTAACGCTAAAGCGATCACCAAACCAATAGCGACACCGAGCAGCGTCAGTGCCATTCCTTTTTTCAGTATCAGACCGAGTATGTTGCGACGTTGTGCGCCCAGCGCCACCCGTACGCCAATCTCCTGGGTGTGCTGGACCACGAAGTAAGCCAGCACGCCGTAAATACCTAAAGTCGCCAGCAACAACGCCAGGCTCGCAAAGATAGTTATCAAGGTCATTCCCAGCTCGCGAGCTGACGTCTCTTCGCCGAGCACTTCATCCATCGTGCGAATGTTTGAGATAGGTTGGTCCGGATCGACTTGATGAATCTCGTTTCGAGTTGCCGCCACCAGACTCATCGGATCGACTGAGGTGCGAATCACGAGCTCGCGCGGGGCATAAAACGCGCTTCCCTCGGCCTGCAGGTAAGGAAAATACATTTCAGCTTTGACAGGCTCTTCCACGCCCATCTGACGGATGTCGCTTGCTATGCCAACGATCTCGACCCAGGGAACGTCAGTATCCGTAGGGTCGCCAAGTTTGAAACGTTTTCCGATTGCGTTTTCGTTTGGCCAATACTGTCGCGCCATGGTTTCGTTAATGATGGCAACCCGTAGCGACTGTTCGTTGTCGCCGTTATTGAATGCACGTCCCTGCTTGATCGGAATTCCGATCGCCTTGAAATAATCGGCGCTTACCTGGCGATGGTTGGCATCGTAAGCAACACCGCCCGCGCGCGCCTGTTCAATCGAACGACCTTCGACCGAGAATCCGGTCGTGCCTCCCTTGATCGCCAGCGGCACAGTGGTCGTGTATCCCGCCGAAACTACGCCCGGTAAAGCCTGCACGCGTTCCAACACTTGCTTGTAAAACGAATATCGTGCGGCAGCGTCCGGATATTTTGTTTGCGACAACACGGTGCGTAATGTCAAAACACTTTCCGCACGCAAACCTGCGTACTGTTGACGCAACGTAAGAAACGTCCGAATCAGCAAACCCGCGCCTACGAGCAACACCAGCGCTAGCGCGATCTCGGCAACTACCATTGCGCTGCGCAAACGATTGCCGCCTGCGTTTAAGCCGGAGCGACCACCGCCCTGCTTCAGCGCTTCATTCAAATCAATGTTCGAAGCCTGCAACGCCGGCACCAATCCGAAAATCAGTGTCGTCAGTAAAGTGACTACCAGCGTGAAACCGAGCACGCGCAGGTCTACACCGAGACTGGTCGATTGGACCATTCCGTCCGGAATCAACTTTTGCAGGAAGGCGAAACTCCAGGTAGCGAGCAGCAAGCCGAGCGCTGTGCCTAGTGCCGAAAGTAACAAACCTTCAATTAACAACTGACGCACGATTCGCGTGAAACTGGCGCCCAGCGCGGAACGAACCGCCATCTCGCGCTTTCGACTGGCTGCGCGCGATAAGAGCAGGTTTGCAATATTCGCGCAGGCGATTAGAAGGACAAAACCGACTGCCACCAACAGAACCAGCAACGGCCGGCGAATGTCGCCCGCCAATTCGTCGCGAATCGAAACCGCGTAGCCGCCTATGCGACCGGCTTGCTGAGGATTGTTTTGCGCGATGCGTTGGTAGAGAGCGCGCGTTTCAGCGTTGGCCTGTTCGACAGTCACCCCCGGCTTCAAGCGGGCCACGGTCCTCAAATAATGCCGCCCGCGAGCAGCCAATTGTTCAGGCGTAAATTGAATCGGCACCCAGACGCCAATCTTGCTGTCCAGGAACTGGAAGCCCCTCGGCATTACGCCCACCACCGAGTATTTCTCCCCGTTCAGCAAAAGTTCGCGCCCAATGATGTTGCGGTCGCCGCCATAGCGTTGCTGCCAAAGGTTGTGATTAATCATCACCACTTTGTTCGCGCCGGGCTTATCTTCTTCATTTGTAAAAAAGCGTCCGAGCGTTGGCGAAACACCGAGCAGCGGGAAAAAGTTTGCGGTGACTCCATTGGCCTCAACCTTTTCCGGTTCCCCGTCGCCGGTGAGGTTGAACGTTCGCCGGTCCATCGCGGCCATGTCCTGAAAAACAGTGTTCTGTGTTTTCACATCGACGTAGTTCGCCGGCGCCGGAGTGTTCTTCGGAAATCCAGCGAAGGAAGCATCTTCCCAGACCATCACCAGCTGATCCGGATTGGCGAAAGGTAGACGGCGCAGCAGAACCGCGTTTACCACGCTGAAGATCGCGGTGTTGGCGCCAATCCCCAGTGCCAGCGTAATCACCGTGATAGCGGTGAACCCGGGCCGCTTCAATAGACTTCTGATGCCGTAGCGAAAATCTTTAGTGATTGTTTCCATGATTGTGATTTCCGATTTCCAATTGCCAATTGCCAATTTGTTCCTCCCCGATTGTTCATTTCACCATCTAGGTGAATCGGCAATCGGAAATTGGCAATCGGCAATGCCATTACTCGTATCTCAACGCCACCAACGGATCGACTTTCGTGGCGCGGCGCGCCGGAAGCAAACACGCCAGCAGCGCTACTATCGTCAGCAACAACGCAATCGCGACGAACGTCACTGGATCCGTGGCACTCACACCGTAAAGCATTGTTGACAACAAACGCGTCAAACCGAGGGCTGCGAGTAAGCCAATCGCCACACCCGCGAGCGCCATCTTCATTCCGTTGCTCAAAACCAGGCGAAGCACGTCGCGCCGTTGCGCCCCAAGCGCCATACGAATTCCGAGCTCGTGCGTTCGCTGACCGACGAGATAGGAAATCACGCCGTAGAGTCCAAGACTCGCGAGCAGCAACGCCGCGCCGGCAAAGGCCTGCAGCAGGATCATCAGGAAGCGGCGATCGGCGAGCGTGCCCGCAATTACCTCGTCCATCGTTTGCACTCGCGATATGACGTTTTGTTGGTTTTGACTGTGAACCACTCGCCGGATAGCTTCAATGGTGGCGGGATTGTTTGAACGCGTGATCACGCCTGCCCGCAAAGCCACCGCGTTGTCCGCCAACTGACGGAATGGTTCGTACAGTTGAGCCTGCAGAGATTGGGCTTCATCCGAATGGATACTCCACTGCTTTACGTGGCCAACGACGCCAACGATCTCTTGCGCGTCCTGACCGTCCTGACGAATTCTCTGCCCGATCGGATTTGTGCTGCCGAAATGTTGACGCGCAAACACTTCATCAATTACCACCACCGGCCGCGTGCGCTCGTTGTCCTGTTCGTTAAAGAAGCGGCCCTGCTTGAGCGGAATGCCCATCGCGTTTAAATAATCCGGTTCGACGCGATAGATAAGAGCCATGCTCATTTCGCTTTGACTCGCCGGCTTTGGTTGACTGTCCAACCAGAAGAAGACGTCGTCTTCACCTTGAAGCGGCGTAGCCCCCGTACTAAACGAGGAAGCCTGGACGCCGGGTACCGCCTTGATTTGTTCGCCCAATTCCCGCCAGGCAGCGCGGACGGCTTCAGGTGTGCCGTTAACCATCGCCGGCGGCAGGCTTAGCCCGTAGGTCAACAAGTTGTCAGAACGAAATCCGGGATCAACGTTCCAAAGCGCGCTGAGACTGCGAAGCATCAGACCCGCCCCGATTAACAACACCACCGCGAGGGCCATCTCAGCAGCCACCAAAACTCCGTGTGCGCGTGTCCGGCCACCGCTCGCGCCTCGTCCACCTTCTTTCAGAGTCTCCGATAAACGGCCCTTCGAAGTCTTAAGCGCTGGACCGAGGCCCGAGATCACTCCCGTCAAAAGCGAAATTGCAATGGCGAAAAACAGCACGCGCAAATCCATTTGCACTTCGGCTGCGCGTGGCAACGTAGTCGGAAGCACAGCAATGGCTGCTTTCGTTCCCCATGCAGCGAAAACTAAACCGAGCCCGCCCCCTAACAACGCCATCAACATGCTTTCAGTTAACGATTGGCGAAGTAGTCGCCAACGACCTGCCCCCAGCGCGCTGCGGATCGCAAACTCGCGTGACCGGTTAGTCGATCGGGCCAGGAGAAGATTGCTGACGTTGACGCACGCGATCAGCAGGACGAAGCCGACGGCCCCTAGCAGCATCCACAGTGTCGGGCCAATGCCGCCAATCATCCGTTCGCGTAAAGACGAGACCGACGCTCCATTCCCGCGATTCGTTTCCGGGTAAGCAACAGCGAGCCGCTGCATTATGCCGTTCAGATCGCTGCGCGCTTGTTCAATCGTTACGCCGGGCTTGAGTCGGCCGATGCCGTGAAGACCCAAACCGGCTGCACGAACCTTCATTGCCGGAGCATTCCATTGCCCGATCGGCACGTACACATCAATGTTGCGGTAGAGACTAAAGTTTGGAGGGACGACGCCGATGAGGGTGTAGGCTTTATTGTCGAGCGTGATTCCCTTCCCAATAACATCGGTGGCCCCGCCAAATTTACGTTGCCACAAATCCGCGCTGATCATCACCAGCGGCGCCGCGCCCGGTTGATCCTCTCCGGGGGCGAAACCGCGCCCGAGCACGGGCGTAAGGTTCAGCACCGTAAAGAAGTCTGCGGTCACTTGCCGAGCACTAACGCGTTCCGGTTCACCTGCACCGATCAAGCTGTAGGCCCCGGGCCGCGAGACAGCCATTGCTGAAAAGGTTTTGTTTTCCTTTTGCAGATCCAAAAAGTTCGGATATGGAATTGCCCCCGCCGCAAAGTTTGGCTTGCTCTGCGCCAGCGTGACGAGCTGATCCGGCTCCGGATAAGGCAGCGGATTGAGCAGCACGGAATTCACGACCGAGAAGAGAGCGACATTTGCACCGATGCCGAGTGCGAGGGTCAACACTACTACGGCAGTGAACCCGAAATTCTTGAAAAGCATTCGCAGGCCTAGTCGTACGTCTTGAAACATAATGACCTCCTTCTTGTCAGAACCGCCTGCGTCAACGGGCGGCGCCACCCGCTTGCGCGGGTGCTTCGGACTATTCGTACCTAAGTGCCACCAGCGGATCGACTTTCGTCGCCCGCCGCGCCGGGATGTAACAGGCAAACAACGTCACGATAAACAACGTCCCTAAAACAAACGCGAAAGTAGCGATGTCGGTAGCCTGCACGCCAAACAGCAAACTCTTCAACAACCGGGTCAACCCGAGCGCCGCGATTACGCCGATGGCCATGCCCGCAACCGCGAGTGTCAGTCCCTGTCGCAACACCATCTTCAGGATGTCGGAGGTTTGCGCGCCAAGCGCCATGCGTACGCCGATGTAGTGGGTTTGCTGGCTCACGGAATAAGAGACCACTCCGTAAATTCCAATTGAAGCGAGCAGCAACGCTACCGCCGCAAATATTCCGATCAGCAGTGCGGGAAACCGACGCATGAACGCGGCTGGCGAGTCGCCGATTATTTCCGGCATCGAGCGCACAGCAAAGATCGCGACGTCCGGTTCGAGTGACCGAGTTTGTTCGCGAATGGATGCGGCAACTGCGTTCGGGTCACCCTGCGTGCGCACGACGAGATTGGTGCCGTTACCCGGAAATCTGCGAAATGGAAAATAAACTACTGGACGGAGCGCCTCATCGAGTCCGCCGATCTTTACGTCGCCGACGACGCCGATAATTTCATCAGTCCCTCCAGACGAGGTATAGGCCAGCTTGCGTCCGATCGGATTACGGCCGGCGAAGAGTTTATCTGCGAGAGTCTTGCCGATTACTACTAAACCATTTTGCGGCGGCGGTGTTGGAGCGCCCGCCGGCGGTGGCGCCTGGGCCACCGGCAAATCGTGTTCATTGAACATACGGCCGGCGATAACCGGGACCCCAAGCATTTCAAAATAATTTTCATCGATCGTTCGTATGTTCGCTTCAGTCTCCTGACCGGGCGCGGGAATCGGATCACCCTCGATGTGGAAACGGGTGGTGTTGCCGCTCTGAAGCGGCAGTATGTTGACTGTCCCAGCCGAGTTAACCCCGGGCAGCGATGCCACTCGCTCGTGGAGCTGATCAAAGAAAGCGTTTGTCTTGACTGGATCCGCATATTTCGCAGCGGGTAACGCGACCGTCATGGTCAAGACGTTATTCGGGTTGAAGCCGACGTCAGACTGCAATAGTCGCAACAGCGACTTCATCATCAGTCCCGCGCCTACGAGCAACACCACGGCCATCGCTATCTCGGTAGCGACCAGCACACTGCGCAGACGGTGCTTCGCGCCACCACCGGACGTCCGACTGCCTTCCTTAAGAACCTCGTTCAGGTCCGGCCGAGAGACCTGGATGGCAGGCGCGAGTCCGAAAATTATTCCGGTCAACAACGAGAGGCCAAACGAAAATGCCAGGATGGTTGAGTCAATGCGCAGCGTTTTTAAGAACGGCAAAGCATTTACCTGGCTGTCAGGCAAGGTAGCGACGAGCGCATCGACACCCCAGTACGCGATCACTAAGCCCAGTAAGCCGCCGAGAATCGAAAGCAGGAGAGATTCAGTAAGCAATTGCCGGATGACACGCCAGCGATTCGCACCGAGTGCGGCCCGAATGGCCACTTCTCTTTGTCTCGACAACGAACGCGTCAGCAACAAGCTGGCGACGTTTGCACAGGCAATCAACAGAACGAAACCTACTGCTGCGAGCAGAACCAGCAGTACCGGCTTTACTGTTCCAACCACCTGTTCCTGCAGAGCCACGAGCTTGACGCCGGTATTTGCGTGCGATTCCTTGTGCTCCTGTTCGATTCGTTTCGCAATGACACTCAACTCGGAAAGCGCCTGCGCTTCGCTAACGCCCGGCTTCAACCGGCCAATCAAGTTCGTGCCGTGCATGAAGCGTCGCGTGAGTTGATTTGGAGTCGGTTGATAAGGTCGCCACAGGTCGGCGTTTCGAAGTGCAAACTGAAAGCTCGCGGGTAAAACTCCGACCACTGTGTAAGCGGTACCGTTGATCGTGAGCGACTGGCCGATGATCGAAGGATCACCGCCGAAGCGTCTTTGCCACATCGCATAGGTGAGCACCGTAACGGGAGGCGTGCCCGGCTTGTCGTCGCCCGGTTGGAACGTGCGACCCAGAATTGGATCGACGCCCAGCACTTGAAAGAAATTCGCGGAAGCCGAGGGACTGAAAACGCGTTCGGGTTCGCCACGGCCACTCATGATCCCGCCGCCACCGGTGTAAGCGGCCAGTCCTTCAAAGACCTGGTTCTGCAGATAATCCTGATAGTCAGGATAAGAAAACTCGCGCTGCGCAAATTCCTTCTGGGGCGTGCTCTCCCAAACGTGATAGAGACGTTCGGGCGCTTTGTAAGGCAAGCCGCGGATCAGCGCTGCATCAACTACAGTGAAGATGGCGGTGCTGGCGCCGATTCCGAGTGCGAGCGTGACGACGGCAGCTGCCGCGAACCCCGGCCGCTTCAGCAGAGTACGTATCGCGTATTGCAGATCTTTGAGTAAGTTTTGCATAAAAACTCCGTTTTGGTCTTTGTACTTTGAACTCAGAACTTTGTACTTGGTGCTTTGTACTAGCGCTTGGTAGTTGAAGCTACCAGCCGTTAACCCGAGAGCCCCGAGTTTTGCGAACAAAGTTCAAAGCACAAAGTTCTAAGACCAAAGACCAAAGCCGCAAGACCATTCTTATTCGTATCTAAGTGCCTCCAGCGGATCGACCTTAGTGGCTCGACGCGCCGGTAGGTAACAAGCAACCAACGCCGTAACAAACAAACCGACTGAGACTGCCGCAAAGGTCACGAGGTCGGTTGGTTGAACGCCAAACAAAAGACTGCTGAGCAGTCGCGTCAACGCGAAACCACCGACCAGGCCCACACCGATACCAATCAGCGCCAGCAACATTCCACCCTTCAAGACCAGCGCGAGCACGTCGCGCATCTGGGCGCCGAGAGCCATGCGAATGCCAATCTCCTGCGTGCGTTGCGAAACGTGGTAGGCAGTGACGCCATAGATACCAATCACGGCGAGCAAGAGGGCAACTCCGGCAAATGCGCTCAGCAACAACATCGGCGTCCGTCGTGGGCCAACCGAGAGCGCCACCACGTCATCCATCGTCCTGACGTTGTAAATGGCCACGCCCTTCTCAAGCGCTCTGATTTCGCTCCGGACGGTATTTGTGATCGCTGTCGGTTCGCCACTGGTCCGAACTACGAAGGACATGCTGCTCCAGTTTGCGTCCTGGGCATAAGGCACATATAGCTGTTGCTGGGATGGTTCATCGAGGGACATTTTCGTGTCGCCCACCACGCCCACTATCTCGCGCGCGAATTTTTCATCCCGCCAAATCGTTATGCGCTTGCCAATCGGACTTTCACCCGGCCAAAGCATTCGCGCGGTCGATTCGTTGACTATGACAACTTTGGGTGTTTGTTCCGTATCGGCTTCTGTAAACAAGCGCCCGCTAAGGAGTGGAATTTCCAGCGTGCGAAAATAGTCGGGAGTCGCAGCCAGATAAGTAGCGTTGGCCGATTCTTCGGGCGTCATAGGTCGCCCTTCGCGAATATAGGAACGCCCCAGATTGAAACTGTCTCCTCCCATCGGCAGGCTCAGCACTGCACCCGCTGACTGCACTCCGGGGAGCGACTTAATGCGCTCAACCATTTGACGAAATATCTGCACTCGTGCCTCACCTTGTGGATATTTCGCGTTGGGTATTGCCAGGCGCAAAGACAAAACATTCTCCGCATTGAAACCCGGGGTGACTTCGCGCAAGCGTATAAAACTCTTAATAAGCAATCCGGCGCCGACCAGGAGCATGAACGAGAGTGCAACTTCTGAAACCATCATCAGACTGCGCAAACGGTTGTGAGATCCGCCACCGCCGCTGCGTCCGCCTTCTTTTAACCGCTCATTCAGGTTGACGTGTGACGCCTGCAAAGCAGGGGCGAGACCAAAAATCAACCCAGTAATAACTGCGAGTCCGAGTGTGAAAAGAAACACTCGCGCGTCAGGCCGAATCTCCTCAAAGCGCGGCGTGTTTGGCGGGCTGACTGAAATGAACAGTTTTGTTAACCACAAACTGAGCAACAGGCCAACACCGCCGCCGACAATTGAAAGCAGCAAACTCTCTGTAAGTAATTGACGGATTATTCGCCAACGGCTCGCGCCGAGTGCGTTGCGTACAGCGATCTCTTTTTGTCGCGCAGTCGCGCGCGCGAGCAGCAGGTTGGCCACATTTGCGCATGCGATTAACAGAACGAAAGCAACTGCTCCGAGTAATAACAGCAACGACGAGCGGGTTTCCCCAACCATTCGTTCCTGGAGAATTGCGAGACGCACTCCCCAGCCGGTATTGGTTTCACGATACGTTTGCTCCAACCGTTGGTTAATAAGGTTCATTTGGCTTTGCGCCTGCGCTAGTGACACGCCGTGTTTCAAGCGGCTGATCACATTCAGGTAACGGTTGTCGCGGCGTTCAGCGGCCAGGTCAGTTCGTAGTGCGGACCACAAATCTGATTGCGCGGGATAATTGAATCCGGGAGGCATTACACCGACAATTGGTGTTTCCGCCGCACCGATTCTCACCTTTTTGCCGACGATACCGGGGTCAGACCCAAAGCGGCGCTGCCACAATCCGTAACTAATGACGATCACCGGGGTAGCATCCTTTTGCGTGTCTTCCTGCTGAATTGGGCGCCCAAGCAGCGCATTCGTTTTGAAGATAGGAAAGAACTGGCCACTTACGGCTGCGCCGCGAACGCGTTCCGTTTCATCATCCTTCGCGAGCAAAAATCCACCCGAAGAGAACGCGGCCATTTGTTCAAAGACCTGGTTTTCTTTCTCCCAGTCTGCGTAGTCAGAACCAGACATATTGCTACCCGTCGCTGAAATGCCCTTCGACGGGTTTATTCCCTCAAGCAGTACGATTCGTTCCGATTCGGGATAAGGAAGGGGGCGCAAAAGTACGGCGTTGACGGCGCTGAACATCGCGCTGTTTGCTCCAATACCCAGAGCCAAAGTGAGAATGGCCACGAGCGTGAAGCCGGGTCGCTTCAGGAGGCTACGAATACCGTAGCGGATGTCCTTGAATAAATTCTCCATTGAGTCGCTCCTTCACTTTGGCCGTTGGTTTTTGAACTTCGAGCTTTGTGCTTTGTAATTGGTCTTTGGTCTAGGGTCTTTGGTCTTAGAAAAGAAAACCCAGAAGCCTTGAAGCATGAAGCATCGAAGCACGAAGCCCAAAGTTCAAAGCTCGAAGTTCAAATCCTAAGACCCAAGTCCAAAGACCAGCGTTTTAATTCATTCGTACCTAAGAGCCTCGAGTGGATCGACCTTCGTCGCCCGTCGAGCTGGTATGTAACAGGCCAACAAAGCAACCGCCGCTAACATCGCCGCTACGATTGAAAACGTTCGCAGGTCAGTGGCGCTGACTTCGAAGAGTAAACTCGTTAACAATCGTGTCAGTGCGAATGCGGCCAACAGTCCGATGCCGATGCCAACAAGGGCCACGCCCATTCCCTGACTGAGGACCATTCTGAGCACATCGACTGCGCGCGCGCCGAGCGCCATGCGAATGCCAATCTCCTGGGTGCGCTCGCTGACCGAAAAGGAAATGACGCCGTAGATGCCGACCATAGCCAGCACCAGCGCCACGCCGGATAGCGATCCCAGTAGCGTCATGATGAATTTTCGTTGAGCTACCGATGTTTGTAAGAGCTTGTTCATCGGTTCGACTGCGTAAGCGGGCTGACCTCGATCGACGGACGCAATCTCTTTTTTAACCGCGGAGACGAGACTGGCCGGGTCACTTTTTGCTTTGATAACAAAACCCATGCGCGGCCACGACTCCAGATCCTGACGGTAGGCGATGAATGCGGTCGGTACCGGCGATTCACTCAAGCTCGCGTGTCTGTTGTCAGCAACTACTCCGACAATGGTGCGCCACGAAGTCTCCTTGGAGCTCTCACCCACCGCGAGTCGTTTGCCCACCGGATCTTCGTTTGGCCAATACTGCCGCGCCATCGTCTCGTTAATTACGATTACGCGTTCGGTTGTTTCAGTATCAGACTCCGTGAGGCCACGGCCTCGCTTGATTGGGATTTCCATCGTCGCGAAATAGCCCGGACTCACAATCTGGAAATCCATGGTGACGTTTTCATCAGGTTTCGGTTCCGGCCGGCCTTCGGCACGGAAGCCGCGGTTCATGCTGGAACCAGTCAGCGGCAGGTTCATCACCATGCCCGCCCTTTCCACGCCCGGAAGGTTCTGCAATCGATCCATCACCGCCGTGTAAAACATCGCGCGACTCTTCGGGTCGGGATACTTCTGACGCGACGGAGCGATCTTCGCGGTTAAAAGTCTTTCCGGATTGAAACCCGGATTGATCCGCGACACCTGCATGTAGCTAATCGCCAGCAATGCGGCGCCGACTAACAACACCTGGGCCAACGCGATCTCCGTAACCACGAGCGCGTTGCGCGCAACCCGGCGACTGCGACTATCAGTTGCTTTGGCGCCGCCTTCTTTCAGCGAGCTGTTGAGATTCGTGCGCGTCGCCTGAAAAGCCGGCAGCAACCCGAAGCCGACGCCGGTGAGCAACGACACAAGCAGAGTGAACCCGAGCAAACGCAGATCGACGCTGGCTTCACTAAGCCGCGGAATATCGCCGGGACTGAGTTTGATAAAAAGATCGACGGCCCAGATTGAAACCAGCAGGCCCGCGAGTCCACCGGCGATGCTCAACAGCAAACTCTCCGTCAACAACTGCCGGATCAGTCGGATGCGACTGGCGCCCACCGCGGTGCGAATCGCGATTTCACGATCGCGTTGACCTGCGCGCGCCAGCATAAGATTCGCAACATTGGTGCAGGCGATGAGCAATACAAATCCCACTGCGCCGAGCAGGATGAAGAGAACACTACGCACGTCGCCGACAACCTGTGTGTGTAGCGGCACGACGTTCGAACCAAGGCCGCCGTTGGTTTTCGGAAACTCCTGTTCGAGCCGGCCGGAGATGCCGGCAATATCCGATTGCGCCTGCGACAAGCTCACGCCGGGTTTAAGACGGCCGATCACGCTTATGAAATGGGCATCGCGTTCGTGCGCCCAGTCGTTGGTGGGAATTTGAGAGATAAGACTCCACGGCACGGCGCTGCGGTTACGGCCCAGCACCCACAAATCTGAGCGCGAGGGATACTGGAAACCTTTGGCCATCACGCCGACCACGGTGTGCGGAATTTCATCGATCATGATCGAACGGCCGATCAGCGTCGGATCGGAGCCGAAACGCCGCTTCCATAACCCATCACTCACGAGCGCGATATGACGATCCTGATGATCGTCGTCATCCGCCTGAAACGTCCTGCCGAGTTGGGCCGACGCGCCGAGCATCGTCATCAGATTTGAGGTGGTCGTCGCGCCGTCAATGCGTTCCGGCTCGCCGTCGCTGGTCAGGTTGAAGTTGGCGTAGAAAGTCGCTGCCATGTCCTCAAAGGTTTTGTTTTGCGTGCGCCAGTCGTAAAAATTTCCCGGCGCCACGGAGCGGCGATCGCTGCCGGGCATTGTTTCCCAGAGAGTAAGCAGACGCTCTGGTTCTGAATAAGGCAACGGCCTCAAGACGACTGCGTTGACGACGCTGAAGATGGCGGTGTTGGCCCCAATTCCCAGCGCCAGCGTTATGAGCGCAACGAGCGTGAAGCCGGGCCGCTTCAAGAGTCCGCGGATTCCGTAGCGAATGTCTTTTATTAATGATTCCATGATTTGATTTCCGATTTCCGACTAACAACTTCCGATTGCCGATTGCCAATTTCCGATTGTTTACAGCCGGGAAACCAATTGATGGAAATAAAAACAATTGGAAATCGGCAATGCCATCATTCGTATCTAAGCGCCACCAGCGGGTCGACCCGCGCAGCCCTGCGCGCCGGCAGATAACCAGCGAGAGCAGCAACCATAGTCAGCAATAGAACTGCGATAGCCAGCGAAATTGGATCGCTCGGTCGCATGCCAAACAACTGATTCGAGATCAATTTCGCCGCGCCCCAGGAAGCGGGCAGGCCCAAAGCCAGTCCGATTCCCACGAGCATCAGGCTTTCTTTGAGAACCATCCAAACGATGTCCCGCCGTTCAGCGCCAAGCGCCATGCGAATGCCGATTTCATTCGTGCGACGCACCACCGCATGGGCCATGATTCCGTACAACCCGACGCAGGAAAGCAACAGCCCGAGCAAGCCAAAGAAGCTGACGAGTTGCGTGATTAGTTTGTCCTGCCGCAGAGCTTCGTCGGTTTGCAGACGAAGCGAAGTCATACTCACTATCGGCAGTTTGTCGTTGAACTGGGCGACGGTCGCGCGCACTTCAGCGGAGAGAGCCAGCGGATCGCCAAGTGTTCGCAATTCAAAAACGTTGGCGAAGATCTGCTGATTCTGAACCTGCATGATCGGACGAAATACGGTGCGCTCGGCTTTTTCCTTGGCGCTGTCGTATTTTGAGTCGCCGATGACTCCGACGATTTCAAAGTCGTCTTTATCGGAGTCTTCGTCGAACGTTAGCCGCCGCCCGATCGGATTTTGATTTCCAAAATAGCGGCGCGCGAACGTTTGATTAACGACGGCTACTTTCGTTGAATTCACCGTGTCCTGGAACCCGATCTCGCGGCCCATAAGCAGCGGAACACCAAGCGTTTCAGCGAATCGTGGCCCGACGTACACATCGCCGACGTTCATGTCTTCGTTTTCGGCTGGGGTGTATCCGCGGACCACTACGGTGCTCGAGCTGGCTGTCCCCTGCATGGGGCTATAGCTTGCGATCGTGGCCGAACTAACATTCGGAAGCGCGCTCAGACGATCGTAAAGCTGGCGATAAACGTTGCTGAGCTCCTCCACCTTGTATCCGGCCAGCCGCGTATCCACACTCGCGACTAAAACATTTTCGCGATTGAAACCCAGATCTTCCTGTTGAAGTTTGATGAGACTGCGCGCGAACAAACCGGCGCCGACGAGAAGGACCAGCGATACCGCTACTTGCGCGACGACCAGGCTTGACCCGAGGTTGAACCGCCGCTTGCGACCCTGTGCCGATTTCTCCTTCAACGCTGTAGTGAGGTCAACTTTGCTGGCTCGAAGAGCGGGCGCGATTCCGAAGAGAATACCTGACGCGAGCGAGATGGCCAGCGTGAATAGCAGTACCGAAGCATCAGGCTTAACATCAAGCGGCGTGGTCGCCGCCAGCCGGCTCACTAGAAGACTCACGCCCCATTGCGCTACCAGAACTCCGGCAATGGCGCCGATGAACGCAAGCAACAAACTTTCGGTCAGAAGTTGGCGCACCAACCGCCAGCGGCTTGCACCCAACGCCTGCCGCAATGAGATCTCGGCTTGCCGGGCAGCCGCGCGTGACAACAAGAGATTCCCGACGTTGGCACAGGCAATCAAGAGCACCAGAACTACGATCACCATCAACATCCGCAAAGCAGTTGAGTAAACAGCGCGCAGACCAGAAAGTCCGCGGGCTCCCGGCGCAAGCGTCACGTAGCTCTTCTGAATTGCCTGGCGAGTGTCTTCGCTGAGTTGGTTGCCGGCTTGCGCAGTCAGAAACTGGTGCAATTGAACATTGATTGATGCCTGGGCCTGTTCGATGCGAACTCCCGGCTTCAACCGTCCGACCATATTCAACCAGTAAACGTTGCGGTTCTCTGCTGATGACTCGCGCAACTCGATTTGTGGTTGAAATGCCAGCGGCACCCAATAGTCAGGCGAACGCCGCATGCGAATTCCAAAAAACTCAGGCGGCATCACGCCAACGATCGTGAACGCCGTGCCGTTGAGCAGTACTGTCTTCCCGACTATCTGCGAATCAGCGTTCAGCTTCTGCGTCCAATAAGGATGACTGATTACCGCTGCGGGGGGAGCCGCGGTTGAGTCGTCCTGATTTGTCAGCACTCGGCCGTAGATGGGATTGACGCCTTGCAGCGAAAAGTAATTTCCCGAGACCAGATGACCGGATGCTCGCTGCGCCGGTTCACCTGCCGGCGCGTCCGGACGTCGCACGCTCAGTCGACTCTCGCCACTGCGAAAGGCGCTCAACTCCTGGAATGACGGATCATGCTCGCGGAAATAACGGTAGCTGGCATAGGAGAAACGTTCTATTGGACCCGACGGTACATCGCCATCATCCAGCGTACTGGTCCCTTCGCTCGGTACGTCGTTGAAGAGAACTAATTCTTCCGGCTTTGAAACGGGCAACGGCTTCAACACCACGGCGTTGATCAAAGTGAAGATCGCAGTGTTTGCGCCGATGCCTAACGCCAGAATTACCAGGGCCACCAGCGTAAAAGCCGGACGCTTGAACAAGCCACGCCAGCTAAACCGAATATCTTTCCAAATCGAATCCAACATCTGCCCCCCTCCCTCTTTCGTCTTTACTACTGAGCTTTGAACTTTGTGCTTTGTACTTCGTGGATTCTTTTCAAAGGCCAAGAACCCAAGACCAAAGAGCAAAGTACTAAGCACCAAGTTCTAAGAACAAAGTTCAGTTTTACTCGTAACGCAACGACTCCACCGGATCGACTCGCGTGGCTCTGCGACCGGGTATGTAACAAGCGACGAGCGCCACCACAGTTAACAAAACAGAGATGGCCATAAACGTCGCCGGATCGGTCGGCTGAACATCAAACAGCATCGTCGCCATCAAGCGGGTTAGACCAAACGCGCCTATCAGTCCGATAACAACGCCGATGATCGCGAGGATCATTCCCTGCCCCAACACCATGCGAAACACGTCGCGCGGCTGCGCCCCTATGGCCATGCGAATACCGATCTCGTGCGTGCGTTGCGTGACGGAGTAAGACATCACGCCGTAAATGCCGACGATCGCCAGCACCAGCGCGATACCGGCAAAGATGCTCAGCAACGTTAAGTTCAATCGCTCCGGCGCAACCGACTCAGAGCGAATCTCATCCATCGTGCGAATAGCATAGATTGGCTGATCGGGATCGATTGACTTGACCTGCTGCCGCACTCCCGCAATCAACTGATTAGGATCACCGGCGGCTTTGACGATGACAGTTAAGCTGCTCGATGGAATTTGCGCAAAGGGGAAATACCCCTGCACTCGTTTTGAGTCTGTCCCGAGTCCTTCCATCTTCACGCGGCCCACCACGCCCTGCACCGTGAGCACGGGCGCAGACGGGTCGTTCCCCAAGCGAATTCGTTTGCCGACGGCGTCCTCACCGGGCCAATAGCGCTTCGCAAATTCCTCATCGATGATGACCGAGTTGAGGCCCGCAATCTCTATTTGCACTTCCTCGAGTTTGCTGAGGTCTTTGCCGGCAATCCATGAGCGGTCATCGCGTTCGGTGAAATAGCGCCCGCGTAACAGAGGGATGTTCATCGCGCGGAAGTAATCCGGCGTGACGAGACAAGCTTCCATTAGCGGTGTCTGTCCCTCGGGCGGCGGTGGTTGACCGTCTACTACGAATGACGTCTGCCAACCATTGTTTCCGAGCGGCAAACCTGAAGCGCCCGCGGTTGCTTCGGCTCCCGGCAAGCTGCGCAGGTTGTCGAGTAGCCGATTGAAGAATTGTTCCTGTTGATCATCGGTTGCGTATTTCTTGCGCGGCAGAGCTACGCTGAAACTGGTCAGGTGTTCGTAAGAAAACCCTGGATTAACTTTTTGCAGGCGATAAAAACTGCGAATCATCAAGCCGGCGCCAATTAGCAACACCAGCGTCGTAGCAACTTCCACCACCACCAGGGAGCTGCGCAGCCAGTGTTTACTTGAGGTACCACGCCCGGATTCTTTTAAAGTTTCATGAACATCCACGACGCCTGCTTGCAGCGCCGGAACAAGTCCAAACAAAATGCCGGTTAGAAACGAAATGCCGATCGTGAATGCCAGCACTCGCCAGTCGAGACTGATTTCTTTGGCCCGCGGGATCGCGTCAGGACTTACGTAAAGAATGAGCTTGATGCCCCACTGCGCGATCAGCAGCCCGAGCGTGCCGCCGATTAAGGCGAGCAATACGCTTTCCGTTAGCAGTTGACGCGCAATCCGCCAGCGTCCCGCGCCCATTGCGGCGCGAATCGCCATCTCCTTCTGTCGTGATTGCGCGCGGGCGAGTAGCAGGTTCGCGATGTTGGCGCAGGCAATTAACAAAACAAAAGCCACGGCTGCGAACAGCACCCACAGCGCACGTCGCACTTCACCCACATAGATTTCCAACAACGGCCTCAGGCCGATCCCGTTGCCGCCGATTTCCTTGGGATACTGTTGGGCGAGGTTAGCGGCAATCCGGTCCATCTCCGCTTTTGCCTGTTCAAACGTCACGCCAGGTTTAAGACGCGCAACGCCGTATAGTCCGGGATGATTGCCGCGCTGTTGCCAACTGGCTTCGCCGGAAAGCTGACCCACCGGCACCCACATCTCCGAGCGGCTCGGAAATTGAAAACCCGGCGGCATAATGCCGATGACGGTGTAGCTCTTGTTGTTGAGTGTGATTTGTTGATTGAGAATTCCGGCCTGACCGCCAAAGCGCCGCTGCCATAACGGATAACTCAAGACTACTACGGGCGAGCCGCCAGGCTTGTCTTCATCGTTGTTATAGACCCGGCCCATCAGTGGATTAGTGCGCAAGGCGGCAAAGAGATCGGCAGACATCTGGGCGGTCACAATGCGTTCCGCTTCGCCCGCGCCGGTCAGGTTGTAGCTGCCGCGGTTTGAGACCCCAATCTTTTCAAAGACTGAGTTTTGGTTTCGCCAGTCAGTGAAGTTTGGGTACGAGATCGAGATCTCGTCCATCGACTTAGAGGTCTCGTTTATGAAGACGAGGCGATCAGACTCATCGTACGGTAAGGGCCGCAACAGAGCCGCGTCGACAACGCTGAAGATGGCCGTATTCGCTCCGATTCCCAGCGCGAGCGCCAACACCACTACAAAGGTTATGCCCGGGCTCTTCAGTAACATGCGAGCGCCGTAACGTAAGTCTTGCCAAATTTTTTGCATCTCAATTCTCCCTTAAAACGTTGGACTTGGTTCTTTGAACTTTGTGTTTGAGCTTTGGTTGTTACTCGTTCTTGCTTTTTCAAAGGCCAAAGAACGAAGACCAGGATCAAACACAATTCCAAGTCCGAAATTCCAAATTCATTCGTATCTCAAGGCCACCAGCGGATCGACTTTCGCCGCTCGTCGCGCCGGGATGTAACAAGCCAGCAGCGACACGAAGATCAACACGCCTGAAACGCTTAGGAACGTAGTCGCATCAGTTGGCGTAACTCCGAAAAGCAAACTCCGCAACACGCGCGTCAGCGCGAAGGCTGCGACTAAGCCAAGTGCTACTCCGGAAACAACCAGCGTCATTCCTTGTTTCAAAACTAAACTCAGTACATCTCTGACCTGAGCACCGAGGGCCATTCGAATTCCGATCTCCTGAGTGCGTTGCGCCACCGCGTACGAGAGCAGTCCATAAATTCCGACCGCGGCGAGAATCATTGCGAGCGCACCGAACAAACCCATCAGCAACATGTTCAGTCGCGGCTGAGCGATACTCTCGGAAACGACTCTTTCCAAAGTAGTGATGTTCGAAAGTGGCTGTTTGGGATCAATCGCCGACACTGAACGACGGATTGCCGGGACGAGCGCGAGGGGATCGCCCTGCGTTCGCACCAGCAGAGTCATGTCCGGCAATGGCGCTTGCGGGGCAGGCACGTAATAAGCGGGCTCGGCTGGATTGTTCAGTCCAGCAGCCTTTACGTCCCGCGCAATACCGACGATCTCAAACGAAGAAGGGCGTTGGTTATTCCAAATCATCGCCGGCGCGCTAAGCTGAAGCCTTTGCCCGAGCGCTTTCTCATTTGGGAAAAAGCGACGCACAAACGCTTCGTTAACGATGGCGACACCCGGATGATTCTGATCGTCGAGCGGAGTGAACGTGCGTCCGCCAATAATTTCAGCTCCTACCGTTTGAAAGTAATCCGAACTCGACGGAATGAAGTTAGCGGAAGTTCCCCGTTCTTTGTCTTGAGGTCGACCCTCGATGGCAAAGGCATCTACCCAATTCGATTGCAGCGGATGGTCGTAGGAAATCGCCGCTGCCTGAACACCTGGCAGATTGGAAACATTTTCAATTAGCTGATTGTAGAAATTATTAATCTGCGTTACTTCGGCGTAGCTTGAACGAGGCAGATTCAAGTTCAGCGATAACACATTCACCGCACGGAATCCGGGATCGACCTGGCGCAAACGCCAAAAGCTTTTTGCCAGCAGACCCGCACCGACGACGAGCATCACCGCCATTCCAATCTGCAAAACGACCAGCGCCTGACGGAAGCGTTGGCGCGCGGAGTTAGAACCCGAACTGCGACCGCCATGCTCGAGCGTTGTTTGCAGATCAGACTTCGAAGCCTGCCAGGCGGGTATTAATCCAAAAATCAAGCAAGTGACTAACGACAGCAATAAAGTAAAACCCAAAACGCGGAAGTCGAGATGAACCTGATTCAGACGTGGAAGTTGGGCCGGCATCAGCTTCGTCACAGCCTCGATACCAAACTGGGCAATGACGATTCCGACTCCCGTACCCAGCACGGCCAGCAGCAGGCCTTCGACAAAGAACTGCCGCACAAGGCGAGCACGTCCCGCACCCAACGCCGCGCGGATAGCAATCTCCTTGCTCCGAGCAGCGTGTTGGGCCAGCAACAGACCGGCGATATTTGCGCAAGCGATCAAGAGAACGAGCAACACGGCGACGAGGAGGGTTATAAGTGCGGGCCTCACATTGCCTACGACTTCATCCATAAACGCGTTGACAATAATTCCTTCACCCTTGTTGGCCGCGTAGTCGTGTTCGAGCCGCGCGGCAATCGTATTCATGTCAGTCTTCGCTTGTGCGAGTGTGACTCCCTGTTTTAGACGTCCAATCACGCCGAGGACGTGGGCGGTTCTCACACCCGCCCACTGCGCCGTGAAAGACATTGGCGTCCACAACTCCTGCTGACTCTCGTTGAAATTGATCCGCCCCGCGGTTGTGGGCCAACCGGGATAAAGTCCGGGCGGCATGACGCCAACTACCGTGTAGAGATTGCCGTCAAGCGTAATCGTTTTGTTGATTACATCGGGAGCGCTACCAAAGCGGCGGCGCCACAGGGAGGAGGCGAGCAGCACCACTTGCCCTTTGCCGGGTTCATACTCTTCCGCCGAAAACGAGCGGCCGAGCATTGGTTGAACTCCAACGACGTCAAAAAAACCTTTGCTGACCCGCGTCCCCAAAATCTGTTCCGGCTCCCCCCGGTCTGTCAGCGTCAGCGTGGAGGCGCCAAAGGCAGCCACGTCTTCAAAGCTTGAGCTCTGCTGCTTCCAATCGAGGAAGTTTGCCGGAGTTACTCGCCAGCGCCCACGCTTGGGAACGTTTTCCCACAAGGAAACAAGCCGGTCAGGATTTTTGTAAGGCAGAGGACGCAGCATTACTGTATCGACGACACTGAAGATGGCGGTGTTGACGCCGATGCCCAGCGCGAGAGTGACGATTGCCACGCAACTAACTCCCGGATTCTTCAGGAGCATCCGGGCGCCATAACGCAAGTCTTGCCAAATCGTTTTCATCACTGTTCCTCGTCAGAACCCATTTCGATTTACGATTTCCAATTGCCAATTGCCGATTAGTTCACGTTTCGATTTGTTGACTCACCCAACTTTGAAAAATCGGCAATCGCAATTTGGCAATCGGCAATGTCATCATTCGTACCTCAGCGCCACCAGCGGATCGACTTTCGTTGCGCGTCGAGCCGGGATGTAACAAGCCAACAGCGCGACGACTGCGAGCAAAACCGAAATGAGTACAAATGTCAGCGGATCAGTCGGGCTGACATTGAATAGAAGCGCTGACAAAAATCGCGTGACCGCGAAGGACGTAAGTAACCCAATTGCAAACCCGACCAAGCTAAGCGACATCCCATGGCCCACGACCAGCTTAAGGATGTCTGTCTTTTTCGCGCCGAGCGCCATGCGCACGCCAATTTCGCGGGTTCGTAGTCTGGTGGTAAAACTAATCACTCCGTAAATGCCGACCGACGCCAGCGCTAACGCCAGGGCAGCTAGTGCAACCAACAAAATCATGTTGAATCGTCGCGCCTTGAGAGAATCACGCACCAGCTCATCCATCGTAGTGACGGCATAAAACGGTTGCGTCTTGTCACTTTCCCAAATCCGGGCTTTTATCGATTGCAGTAAAGCGTTGGCGTCGCCTTTAGTTCTCACGACAAAGATCGTCGAGCCGGATGGAGACTGCGCGTAAGGCACAAAAAATTCCGCCCGCGAACTCTTCTCGAGACCATCCTGTTTTTGGTCCGTCACAACGCCGATGACTTCCAGTGTTGTTCCGGTGCGCGAGTCTCGCCCGCCGCGCTTCAGCGTAAACTTAGAGCCCACCGGATTTTCACCCTGCCAGTTGCGCTTAGCCATCGTCTCGTTTATAAGCGCGACCTTTGGTGCGTCCTTAGAATCGAATTGATTGAAAAGCCTGCCGCTGAGGAGACTGGCGCCGATCGCCGAGAAATAATTGGTTGAGGCAATTGTGAATTGGGCGACTGGCTCTTGCCCTGAGGGCAACGGCGGTCTGCCGTCCAGGGCAAAGGGCACTGAGGACGTTTGACTACTCTCCAACAGCGGAATTGCAGTTGTTACGCCGGCAGCCTCTACGCCGGGCAATGATTCAATTTTTTCCAGAGTTTCTTTGATGTACGCCTCTCGCTGTTCGGGTTTGTTATAGCGGGACCAGATGAAAGCCTGAATTGCTACAACCCGGTGAGCGGCAAATCCCGGATCCACTCTCAATAGGCCGACGAAGCTCCGCAACAACAAACCGCCCGCAGCCAGCAGGACAACCGCGAGAGCTACCTGCACCACCACCAGACTATTTCGCAACCGATGTCGTCCCGGCTTCGCCGTAGCCGTCTGGGCGTTATCTTTCAGGGATGACTGGAGATCCGGTTTGGAAAGTTGAAGGGCGGGCACAAGCCCAAAAATCAGAGCTGTCAGCACACTCACAATCGAAACGAAGGCCAGGGTTAGTCCGTCAAGACTGACTTCCTCGATGCGGGGAATGTCGCCTGGATTAAAAGCAACGATCAGATCAACGCCCCAACTTGCGAGTAACAATCCGCATCCGCTACCAAGCGCGGCAAGCATTAAACTCTCGATCAGAAGTTGTCTGATAATGCGGCCGCGCCCCGCGCCTATAGCAGAGCGAATAGCAAACTCACGTTCGCGCTCCCAGCCGCGCGCCAGTGACAAATTCGCAACGTTAGCGCAGGCTATAAGTAGAACCAGCGCAACCGCAGCAAAGAGAATTAGCAGCGCGCGCCGCCACTTCCCTTTCAGGTGTTCCGGCAAAGTAGTCGCAGTAATCCCGATGCCTTGATTGGTGTTAGGATTTTCCTGCGCCAGTTGTCCGGCGATGGTGTCCAAATTGGCCTGGGCCTGGGCCAGTGTGACTCCCGGTTTCAATCGGCCCACAACTTTCAGATACGTCGCCTTCCGCTGCTGCTTCATACTGTCGGAGGGAACCTGGGGCGACCACATCTCCTCTTCGCGATCAAACAAGTACAAGTGAAAGTCCGGAGGCATTACTCCGACGACGGTAGTGGGTTCTCCATCCAGCGTCAGAGTCCGGCCGATGATCGTCTTGTCACTACCAAATCTGCGTTGCCAAACGCCGTGACTCAAAATCACTACCTGGTTTTTGCCCGCCTCATACTCCTCGGAGAAGAACGTGCGTCCGTAAAACGCATTGCTCCCGAAAACTTCGAAAAAACCTTTGGAGACTGTCGCCGCCCGAATGACTTCCGGTTCGTCACCGCCGTCATAATCGAGACTGTTGGGATTGGCGAAGGCTATCTCTGAAAAAACTTGTTGCCGTTCGCGCCAGTCCAAAAAATTCGCGGGCGATACGTCGTCCTTAAGAATGCCTTCCCTGGTGTTGTTTTCCCACAGAGTGACTATTCGGTCTGGTTGTTTGTAAGGGAGCGAGCGCAGCAGCACGTGATTGATGATGCTGAAGATGGCTGCGTTGGCGCTTTCCAGCACAGTGGGATCCGAAGCTTGGAATTCACGTGACTTGAAGTCGCGG
>JADMIO011281630.1_pt1 | contig 67801 bp, 59 predicted proteins | sample 8958161 | NCBI WGS metagenome assembly JADMIO01 (sample SAMN16585339, study PRJNA669376) | soil metagenome | isolation source: Crop rotation soil | place: USA: Cullars Rotation, Alabama | collected 2011 | reverse complement strand
CGCGACAACTTGTCCACGTGGAATTCTAAGCTTAGGATCCCAATGTGCTGGAAAGTCTCCGTATGGTCGCTGCCCGTTACGGAGCGCGACCGTAGCAATGTCCTGTGCATAAAGAGGAAGAGCTGACAGCAAACTGAACAGCCCGATACCGAGGATCATGTGTGATTTGTTGGACATAGAGGCCCTCTGAATCATTTCAGGCATCAGCCGTGCAACCACAATGCCACGGATGATATTCTGAGAGCCTCGATTCACATGGACGAACTCGTTCAATCCACCCTACCATCTGCGGCGCAGACCGAGGTTGCTGGCACGGCTAGCCCGGCCACAGAGGCGATCGCGATATCGCCTTCTGAGACACCCCTCGATTCGAACGTCGTCGATGCCGATGCCATATCTCCAGAAGTCGTCATCGCGCCAACGATCATCGTGGCGCCAGTACTGGAGACACCCGCGCCAGGACCGACCCGGTGGCAGCGTCTTGGTTCAGAAATCGTTTCCGGGGTCCAAACGCTTTTCTCGGCCGCCGTTTACGCGACGCTGATCGTCACGTTTGGCTTTCAGGTCGCGCGTGTGGACGGCTTGAGCATGGCGCCCACACTGGAAGATCACGATCGCCTGATCGTGAACAAACTGGTGTACGAGCTCGGCGATCCTCGCCCCGGCGACATCGTCATGCTCTACTACCCGCTCAATCCCGAAAAAATGTTCGTCAAGCGGGTCATCGCCAAGGAAGGCGACACCGTCCGCATCGTCGATGGCCGTGTCTATGTGAACGACGTACCGGTGCACGACGACTATGTGCCTGCCGAATTCCGCAGCCATGACGATTCCGGCCCGACGGTGGTTCAACAGGGCTACTACTTCGTCATGGGCGATCACCGGAACAACAGCTCCGACAGCCGCCACTGGGGCCAGGTGCCGAAGAAATACATCGTTGGCAAGGTCAAGTTGCGGTGGTGGCCGCTGCAGGACGCCCGGATCTTCTAAGCGGCGTGTCTCCTGACTGCACCGTGTTGATCGCGGCGCAGGCATTACTGCCTGCGCTGACCGGTCGCATGTCGATCGGCGGCCACGAGGTCGTGCCATTTTCGGACGACGACACGCTGCGCGCGCTCGAAACGATCAATCTGAGGCGGCCGTCGGTGGTCGCGCTCGAGCGTGGTTTTGCGTCGACACCACGCGGCGCAGCGATCATCAACCGGATCAGCGCTGATCCGACTCTACAAAGATCGGTCGTGCGCATCGTCGCGCCCGCTCTCAGCGAACCGACCACTCTCTCGCCGTCTGCGCCCACGGCCGAGACCTCCTCGGCGGATACGACGCCGGCCGTTGTTTCAGAAAAAGTCCGTCGCGTGCCACGCTTCGAACTGACCGCCAGCATCAATGTCACGATCGACAACAACAGCGCGAGCCTGATAAACCTTTCGACGCTTGGCGCGCAAGTCCTGTCGAACTCGGTGTTGAAACCGAATCAACGGGTGCGGCTGGCAGTGTCGGACGGCAAGGCAACGGTGCGAGCCACAGGCACGATCATCTGGGCCAATTTCGAGATTCCGCCAGGCAACGGCCCTCGTTATCGCGCCGGGATCGAGTTCGTGAATCCCGACAGGACAGCGTTCGACACGTTCTGCCACACGCATCGGCAGTAGTGTCCGCCTTGAGGCGGACCACGCTAGTCCGGCTGAAGCCGGACACTACGACGCGGACTTACAGCAGTTTCAGCCCAGGAAATCTTTCCGCGATGACATCTGAACGGAGGATGGTCTCGTCGCGATCGGAGCCGGTGGACACCAGCGCCGCGGGAACGCCGGTCACCGCTTCGAGCTTGGCGACGTAGCGTTTCGCATTCTTCGGCAAATCCTCAAAACGGCGAATCCCCTTGGTCGGCGTGTCCCATCCGGGCATCGATTCATAGACCGGTTCGACACTCGCGAGCTGGTTTACGTCTGACGGCAAGTCGTTGGTCAGCCGATCACCGATCCGGTAGGCGGTGCAGATATCAATCTGCTCGAGGCCGTCGAGCACGTCCAGTTTGGTGAGCGCCAGTGCGTCGAGTCCATTGATGCGAACCCCGTAACGCACCGCCACCGCGTCGTACCAACCACAGCGGCGCGGACGGCCCGTCACAGCGCCGTACTCGTTGCCGCTGTCGCGCAGCCGTTTCCCCATTTCGCCCGACAATTCGGTCGGCAGCGGTCCTTCGCCGACACGCGTGGTGTAGGCCTTCACCACGCCCATGACGCCGTTGATGGCACGAGGGCCAACGCCCAAGCCGGTGCACACGCCGCCAATCGTGGCGTTCGAAGAAGTGACGTACGGGTAGGTGCCGTGGTCGATATCGAGCAACGTGCCCTGGGCGCCTTCAAAGAGGATGGCCTTGCCGCTCGCTGCCGCCTTGTGCAGCATCAACGAGACGTCGCGGACCATTGGCTGCAGCCGTTTGCCGACTTCGAGGAGCTGCCCCAACACGACCTGCCAGTCCATCGTCGAATCGTGCACCAGACGATTTCTGGCCGTGACGTTGTCCTTCACGTTCTGTTCGAGCGATTTCGGATCTGCAAGATCGCCGACACGAATGCCTCGGCGCGCGATCTTGTCTTCATAGGCCGGGCCGATCCCGCGCGAGGTGGTGCCAATCTTGCGTTCGCCCCGGCGCGCTTCCGACAGCAGGTCCAGATCGCGGTGATACGGCAGGATGAGATGCGCTTTGTCGCTGACAAACAGCCGGTCGTCGACGCTGATGCCATGCTTCGTCAGCTCGTCGACTTCAGCAAAGAATGCCTGAGGGTCGACAACGAGGCCGTTGCCAATAACGCAGGTGACCGAAGGATGCAGGATGCCAGACGGAATCAGGCGCAGCACGAATTTCGTGCCATCGACATACACCGTATGGCCAGCATTGTGTCCACCCTGATACCGAGCGACAAAATCGAACCGCGGCGTGAGCAAATCGACAATCTTGCCTTTGCCTTCATCGCCCCACTGCGCACCAAGCACTGCGAGATTCATAATCGGACTTAGATTCTACTCGGAAACGGCGAAGCGGCATCCCGCGGCACGCGATCCGCACCTGTATGCGAACGCAATTGCGTACGCGTGCGATCAGTCAAGAAAAAAAGAGTTTGGATTTTCGGTTGACAACGTTGGTCGCGGCTTTTTAAGGTCTACACTTTCGGATCGAGATCAATGTTGACGCCACGTACCACTCTGTCCCGCCGCGTGCTCGCCGCGCTTGATGCCTCGCCATCAAGAATTCCGGTGCTGCTCGGCGGCTGCGGGAGCGGCCGCAGCCTGGTGATGCAGCAGATGCGCGACCGGCTGGGACGCACGAGCGCGCAGTACATCGACGTCGATCGCGCGTCGACCACACCGGAACGGTTTCTGCGAGCCCTCGTCGCGGCGTCGCCATTTGCGGCAAACGACGTGGCGGCGACCGGCACTCGGGCGGCCTTCGATGCGACACTGGCATTCTTCAATCGTGCCCGCGCCGGCGGCAGTGAACCAGCCACGTTCCTACTCGACGAGTTCCTCGAGCTGCGCACGTTCGAGAGTTTCCCCGGTCTGCGGCGCGTCCTGTACGATCTGATCGATAGCCTCGCGGCAAGCGGCAACCGTTTCGTCCTCAGCAGCCGCTATGCCTCTCGGACGCTCCGCCTGCTGCGCGACCGCTCGTCTCGTTTCGAAGTCATTCATATTCCACAACTTACAGTCGAAGACACGCTCGACATGCTGGGCCAGGCGCCAGATTTTCCCGCTGTCCATCCGCACGAAACGGCGTACGTCGCGCGCGCCGTACACGCGCTCGCCGATGGCCGTCCGGTCTACGTGCAGGCGCTCGCCGCCGAGCTCGCGATAATGCGCGAACACGGCGGGGCGGACGCGATCAGTGCCCTGGCCGCGCTCATGGTGCCTGGCGGCGGCATCGCCAGGCAGTGTGCCTTTTCGTACGAGTTACGCCTGCACCGGGCGCGCGGTTACGGCGCACTGAAGGCGATTCTCGAGATCCTCGCGGAAGAAGAAGGGCTGACGCTCACAGAGATTTCACTGCGACTGCGACGCACGCCCGGGTCGACCAAGGATTACCTGTCGTGGCTCGAGGATGTCGATCTCGTGACGGCGAACCAGAAGCGCTATCGCTACGTCGATCCGTTGCTTCGTCTGTGGGTACGACTGCACTGCCGGACGACGGCGCCAGCAGAAGAAGAACTCGCCCGCGAAGTACAGCGCTACGCCATGCCGCGCCTGCCCAACTCCGCGGAACCGGTCGTCGCCGAACCCGCCGCCGCCCCGCCGGAACCGGCGCTGGCAATGGCTGGCGCTACGCCGTCAGACGACGAGCGCAAGGAATGGGGAATTATTGAGATCGACTAATGAGGAATTGGGAACTAGGAAGTAGGAATTCGTACTCCAAATTTCTTCCATTCCTACTTCTCAGTTTCTAATTCCTACTTGTCCTGCCCGCCCTTCAGCATCGTGAGGGTAAGCCTCGCGGCCTCCTGTTCCGCTTCTTTTTTGCTCGGCCCGAGCGCCCGCGCTTTGACTTCACCGCCGATCACGACTTCAACCTCAAAATGCTTGCGGTGATCGGGGCCGACGGTACCCGCGAGCCGATATTCAGGCAGGGCTTCGTCACGTGACTGCAAGTATTCCTGCAACGTGCTCTTGTGATCCTGCCCTGTCAGGCTGCCTTTGCGCACTTCGACGAGCTGCGCCGCGAACTCGCGCGTGACAAAGGCCCGTGCCTGTTCGATGCCACCATCGAGATAAATCGCCGCGATGAGCGCCTCATAGGCGTCGGCGAGCAGCGCCTGCTTGCGACGGCCGCCCGTCTTCTCTTCGCCCCGGCCAAGTAACAGGTGGTCGCCAAGATTCAGACGTTCGGCGTGTCGCGCCAGCATTGCCGTCGACACCAGTGTGGCCTTGGCCTTGGACTTCTGTCCCTCGTTCGACGCCGGCATCTCGCGGCATAGCGCATCGGCGATCAAGAATCCAAGCACGGCATCGCCGAGAAACTCGAGCGACTCGTTGTCCACGACGCCGCCGCTGACGTCCTCATTGGCGCGCGAAGTATGCGTCATGGCATGCTCGAGCAGTCCACGATCGCGGAACCGGTAGTCGACAGCGCGCTGCAGTTCCTCGAACTCGTCGCGCAGCCGCACCACCTTGCCCATCGTCAGTTCCGTGCGATGGCTGTCGATGACGCGCGTCGCCTCCTCCGCATCGTCGGCCCGAACCGCAAGGCGCACTTCGCCCAATTCGTTGACATTCACGGGAAACACCGAGTGTGTCACACGCGACGACACCACTGCCATGATGCCGTTGGCCTCTAGCAAGCCACGGACGATGCTGGCTTCGACGTCTGACTGGCTACGGAAGATGACAACGAGATTCGTAGACATCGGCAATGACGAGTTACGAGGGACGCAGGGACGAGGGCACGCTCACGGCGCGGTCAAGTGTGGCGACGAGAGGGTCGGTTGCGGGATCGGCGTGCGGTTCGCCGACGCGAAGGAGAATCAGTGTCATGTCGTCGTGCTGCGGCGCGTCGCCGACGAATGCCGCGATCTCGCGCAGGACGCGTTCGCGCAGTTCGTCCGACGGCAGATGGCCGTGTTCCTTGATCAACCGGCCAAGGCGCTCCTCACCAAAACAGTCGTCGGAAGCGTCCATGGCTTCACTGATGCCGTCGGTGAATAGCAGAAATAGATCGTTCGTCTCGATTGGGACTGTCTCTTCACACAAATGACGCTCGAACATTTCACCATTATCAAGCTTGAGTCCGACGACCATACCGTCCGGCGCAATCACTTCCAGCTGACGGGTCGCGGCGTGCAGGTGAATGAGCGGCGTGTGCCCGGCGCGCGCGTAGGTGACGGTCCGCGCTCTCAGATCAAATACCGCGTACGTCATGGTGATGAAGCTGCGCGAGTCGAGATGCTCAGCGATGATGCGGTTGGCGTTCACCAGCAGCTCTCGGGGCGAGGTGTGAATGCGACTAAGTGACAGCATCAGCCCTTTCAGCTCCGCCATGTAGAGTGCGGCCGAGGTCCCCTTGCCTGAGACGTCGGCGATGAGAATCCCGACACGGTGGTCGTCGAGCTTTAGATAATCGTAGTAGTCGCCGCCAACTTCGCGCGCGGGCACAGACAGCGCCGTGATTGACAAGCCGGGCATGTCGAGCGGCCCGTGCGGCAGCAGCGACATCTGGATTTCATGCGCGATGCGCAGCTCCTCTTCGAGCCGCTTCTTCTCGTCCTGCTCGCGCAGCAACGATTCGATGCTGTCAGTCATGTCGTTGAACGAACCGGCGAGCTCGCCCAGCTGATCCTGGGCCCGAATGGCGATCTTGTGCGTGAAGTCTCTGGCTCGTACGCGTTCCGTCCCCACAAACAGCTCGTGCACCGACCCGGTGATCGAGCGAGCGAGCGCCAATCCGGCCAGGAGCGCCAGCGCCTCGATGATCAGAAACAACACACCAATGACGACAAGCACGAGCAGCAGCCCTTGACCGAACGAGTAGCGCCCGACCTCGCCTTGCGAGGCCGCGATACGTCCGTAGGTCGCTCCGACATTCATGAGAATGCCCGCGCGAAGCGTCGACCGACGGCCGTCAGCCCAGTCGGTGTAGTCGAGAAACGCGACGGAGGTCAGCGGCAGGTTGGTCGTTGGTGTTGCCGCCGGCGGCAATGCCGGCGTCCGCGCATCGAGAGGCCGCATCCCCGCATCGATCGAGCGCACGTCTGTCAGAGAAACACCCGTTTCCTCTTGCAGCCGCGTGATGAGTGCCGGTCCCACGGGGACATCGACGACGATCGCATACGGGTTGTCGTTCGATTGTGAGAACACTACCGCGCGCACGACGATATTCACCGGAGAGCCGGCCAGGTTCAGTGCGGTGCCATTGGCGGCCTGAGTCGGCTGCGCTCCCCCCGCGACGGAGGCGAGCAGTCCCTTGAATCCGTCGCACGTGATCCATCCGGGGATCAGCGTCGGAGGAAGGACGTGCGCCCAGCTGCCGGCCGTCGCGATCGGTTCTGGAGCATTAGGCGCGAGGTCTGGCGGCACCGGCGTCACATGACACGGAGCCGACATCCGCAGCACAGTCATAGACACGTCAGGAAACTCGGCGGCGGCCTCTGCCTGCCGGCGCACAACCGCCTGCGCCGCGTCGTGGCCGGAGACGCGCTGAATATCGAGGGCCGTCATCTGCGCCAGCGACTGCACGCGATCGGCCAGCGTCCGCAGCCGGCTCTGCACGAGATACGAGCTGAAGTTCGAGAACAGCAGCAGGCCGCCGAGCAGGAAGAACGCCACGATCAGGATAGCCGGCACGAACCCGATGAAAATGTAGGAGATGATCAGCTTGCGGCGAACGCGCCAAAGCAATCGGCGGTTGGCGAACGACAGCAGGCGCGCGATGAGAAACGCGACAATGACCAGTAGGACGACCGAGGCGATGTTGTCGAGAATGCTCACCCCATCCGGCAGGGCGCCACGCAGGCCGACGGCGAAAACCAGAAGCTTGAGGGCGACGGCGAACACGGTCGCCCGGCCGGTGAATGTGCCAAACAGCGCGCGCGTCATGGAAGCGTGGACTTCGCGATATTAGACCATGTAAGGTACGGCGCATTGTGAAGCTTCCGTCCACCGCGCGCTTTGACACCGTCTGCCTGCATGCCGGCCAAGAGCCGGACCCCTCGACCGGCGCGATCATCACGCCGATTTATCAGACATCCACCTACGTCCAGAATGCGCTTGGTGACCACAAGGGCTACGAGTACGCACGGACGCAGAACCCGACCCGGGCGGCGCTCGAAGCGAACCTGGCGGCGATCGAAGGAGGACGCGCTGGCTTTGCGTTCGCGTCTGGCATGGCAGCGATCGGCGCGATCGCTTCCTCGCTGGTCAGCGGCGATCATGTCGTCGTTTCAGACAATGTGTACGGTGGGACCTTCCGGTTGTTCGAGCGGGTGCTGACACGGTACCAGCTGTCGTTCACCTACGTCGATACCGGCGACCTCGACGCGCTGCGCCAGGCGTTCAGGCCGAACACCCGTCTGTTGTTCGTCGAAACTCCAAGTAACCCGATCATGCGCCTGACAGACCTGCGCCAGGCCGCCGACCTCGCGCACGCGCATGACATCCGGCTGGTGGTCGACAACACGTTTGCCAGCCCGGCGTTGCAGCGTCCCCTCACGTTCGGCGCCGACCTCGTCGTCCACAGCACGACGAAGTACCTCAATGGGCATAGCGACAGCATCGGCGGCGCGGTCGTTGCCAGCGGCGACAAAGACATCGAGTGGCTGACATTCGTGCAGAACGCCGCCGGTGCGATTCTGAGTCCGTTCGACTCGTGGCTGGTGCTGCGAGGCACCAAGACGCTCGCGCTCCGCATGGAGCGCCATTGCTCAACCGGCTTGGCGCTGGCGACCTGGCTCGAACAGCATCCCGCTGCCAAGAAGGTCTACTACCCCGGCCTCCCCTCGCATCCGCAGCACGAGCTCGCCAAGCAGCAAATGAGGGGCTTTGGCGGCATGCTCGCATTCGATCTCGGCTCGCTCGAGCGCGCCCGCCATGTGCTGAACCACGTGCGGCTGATGGCACTCGCTGAGAGTCTCGGCGGTGTTGAAACGCTCATCTCTCACCCGGCGACCATGACCCATGCGTCGGTGCCGACTGAGAAGCGCAACGCACTCGGGATCACTGATGGTCTGGTGCGAATCTCCGCCGGCCTCGAAGACCTCGACGACCTCAAGGAAGACCTCGCCCAGGCGCTTCACGGCCTCTAGCCTCGACCCCTGAACCCCGAACCCTGAACCTCGAACCTCTAGGCTTTAGGCGCTGTTCGGGCGCGCAGGAGCTCCACCAACACCGGCAGTACCGAGACAGCGACGATGCCAATCGTCACGAGTGAGAAGTTGTTCTTGATGATCGGAACATTTCCGAACACATATCCAGCCCCGAGGCACAGCCCCACCCAGGCAACGGCGCCCACGACGTTGAACATGGCGAATGAATGAGCGGTCATCTGGGCCGCACCGGCGACGAACGGCACAAACGTCCGCACAATCGGCACAAAGCGTCCAAGGATCACTGCCTTGCCACCGTAGCCTTCGAAGAACTCGTGGGCCCGCTTCAAATGATCCCGGTTCAGCAGCTTATGGGAAATTCCGGCACTATCGGTCGCGTTGAACACCTTGGGGCCAATAAATCGCCCGACTGCGTAGTTGACGGCGTTGCCGGCGAACGCGGCAAAGGCGAGCAGGCCAAAGACCAGCAGCACGTTCAGCGCACCGGTGGCGGCGAGCGCACCGGCGGCAAACAGCAGTGAGTCGCCTGGCAGGAACGGCGTCACAACGAAGCCGGTTTCGGCAAAGACAATCAAGAACAGGATTGCGTAAACCCAGACGCCGTACTCGCCAACGAACTCGAGCAGGTGTTTGTCGCTATGCAGCACGAAATCGATGAGTTGAGACATTGGGGTGCTGGGATGCTTAGGTGCTTAGGTGCTTGGGTGCTTGGTGCCAGGTGTAAGGTGCAAGCGGCGTGGCTACTCTGTATTGTCCGTGTTTTCGCGAATCCAGCGAAAGTACAGGTCGGATCCACCCATGACGGACACGACCAGAAATTCCGGTAGCTCGTAAGAATGTAGCGCGGCGATGCGCTCGTGGACGCGCGCCAGCCGATCACGGGTCGTCTTGATGATGAGCTGATGCTCGGTCTCGCGCTCGACGACGCTCTGCCAGCGATAGATCGACGTCATCGCCGGCAGGACATTGACGCATGCGGCAAGGCGCTCATCGACGAGCGCCCGAGCGATCGACTCGCCCAGCTCCGCCGATGGAACGGTGGTCAGCGCGATCACGATGTCGGCCACGGGCTGATTCATGGGCGCGTCGCCCGGTTACGCACAAAACATCGCGTTTTCGTGTTGTACATCGCCGGCAAATGTTGTACTGTTTTTCGGCGTGGCAAGGGTAAATCGCGGCAAGCGCATCGGCCAGATCCTGGCCATCGTCTTCGCCATCGTCTTGATGGTTGACGCCATCGTCGGCGACCGCGGACTGCTGGCGCAGCGCCGGGCCACACGCGACTTCGACCTCTTGACCAAGGCGCTGGAGTTGAAGCGGATGGAAAATGCGCGACTTCAGGAAGAAGTGCGCCGCCTGAAAGACGACCCGACAGCGATCGAAGAACTGGCCCGCCGGGAGCTCGGCCTCATTCGCCCCGGCGAGAAGGTCTTCATCGTGAAGGATCTGAAGCCCACGACGGCCAACTGATCTGAGCCAGCCCGCCGAAACGGCTAGACATCCCTCTCGCCAGTGCGAATTCTGTAGCTCTCCCCCACCGGAATCACAAATACCCGGCCGTCGCCAATTTCCCCGGTCCGAGCGGATTCGATAATCGCCTTGATCGCAGATTCAGCGAGCGAATCGGCAACGACCGTCTCGATCTCCATCTTCGGCAGCAGGCTGACGTTGTACTCCTGACCGCGGTAAATGGCCGTGTGGCCCTTTTGTTTGCCGTGTCCACGCACTTCGGTCACCGTCATGCCCGAAATCTGCATCTTCTCGAGTGCGGCCTTCACTTCGTCGACCTTGTTGGGCCGAACGATCGCCTTGATCAGTTTCATGAACGTCCCTCCAGAACGCGCTGGAGATTGTCCATCATTTCGCGCTGCTGTGAAACGGAAAGCTTCTGGCCAGCCCTTGTCAGGTGGAACACGTCGATCGCGCGGCGCCCTTCCGTGGCAATCAGCACCAGATCGACATCACATCCAAGCTCCGACATCACCCGGCTGACGCGATACAGGAGTCCGATGGCGTTTTCGGCAACGATTTCGACGATCGTATAACCGCGCGACGACTCGTTGTCGCAGTGAATCACCGGCGCGAAGCCTGGCAGATTGCGCCGGAAGATGCCTTCTTCACGCCCTTTCAGGCGGGCGGCGATATCGGTCTTCCGGTCCAGCACCTCGTGCAGCACCTTCAGCAGCTGCGCATCGCCCCCTTCGTTCATCTCCAAAAAGCGCTCGTCATCCACGAAATGGAAGACGTCGACGATGAGGCCACTGGGTTTGGTGAAGGCGAAGCCGCGATGGATGTCCATGCCGAACGACGACAGCACACCCGAGATGTTCGAGAAGAGAAACGGCTGGTCGTGCGCGAGGACCGTCAGCGCCCAACCGGAGTTGTGCCGTTCGAGCCAGGCCTTGACAGCGTTCAGTGGCAGATTGGCTGATTCGCGAACGTGGCGGTAGACGGCTTCCTGATCGAACAACTGGAGATAACGTCGCGGCAACCCCTCGAGAAACGCCGTCACTTCGTCGGCGGAGAGATCTGCGGGACGCTGTTCGAGCAGCCCGGCGATCGCCGCCTGGTCGCGGCTAATCACCTCATCGGCGTACGACAACGTCAGGAAGTTGTAGGCGTCGACATACAGGCGCCACAACAGCTCTTCTTTCCAGGGCGTCAGCGTCTCCTTACTGACCGCCTCGACGTCAGCCAGGGTCATGAGACAGAGCATCTTCAGCCGCTCTTCGACACCAATCAGTTCGCCAAACTGACGCACGACTTCAGGGTCCTCGGTGTCTCGGCGAAACGCGACCACCGACATCTTCAGGTGATGAACGACGAGGAAGTCGATCATCTCGCGCGCTTCTTCGTCCAGATCGAGCCGATCGAACAGCTCTCGCGCCATCTTGGCGCTCTCGATCTCATGCTGGTCATCGGACCACTTGCCGACATCGTGCAGCAGGAGCGACAACACGAGCAGTTCGGGACGATTCAGCTCGCTGAGCAAGCGCGCGAAGCGGCCGCGCTCCGGGCGGGTCGGCTCGGTGAGCCGTTCGAGATTACGGATGGTGAGCAACGTGTGCTCATCCACCGTGTACTTGTGATAGAAGTCGCGTACCACCCGGCAGTTGATCGCCTTGAACTCCGGAATCATCTGGCCGAGCAGACCGCAATCGTGCATTTCCGAAAGGCGCGCATAGAGGCCGGGACGCGGCTTCAGAAAGTGCAGCAGACGGTCGCGATGCGCCGACGTCTGGAAAAAGTCTTCGGCACGGTAACGCCCGGCATTCTGCTGAATCGCGGTCAACGCTTCATCGGACACCGCGCAGCCTTCGTCGATGGCGTTCTGGAACAGGATCAACCAGGTTTCAGGACGTTCCGCCGCTTCGCGCACGTCCACGAAGCGCATGCCGTCAGCGGCACGAACGACATTGCGACCGACCGGCCGTGGCGCTGCCCGTAACGCCCAGCGTAGCGACCGATCGATAGCACGGGCGTGCCGGAAGTAGTCGCCCATGAAACGCTCGACCCGTTGCCGCGGCGTCGGACCGGCGTACCCGAGAATCTCCGCCGTCCGTTCCTGCAGTTCGTGGCTGAGCACGTTCTGATTGCGTTTCGTCTCGAGATGCAGAATCGAGCGCACACGCAGCAGGAACTCCTCGGCATCCTCGAGCGACCGGGCACCGGACCCGCCTTGCGTCAGCAACGCGGGATCGGTGAGCAGCGCAATCGTCTGGGCGCCGAACAGATCGCGCAGGCCGCCCGGTGATTCCTTCACGTCCGGTTCGAGCTGGTAGAGCGTGTCGTTGAAGCGGGCGTGACGCTCGGTAATCAGCGCCTTGAGGGAATCGAGCGTCCGCGTCGCAGTTTTGGCGATGTCCGATGCGGCCAGAAACTGATCCAGCAGCGTCGCGTCGCCAACCACCGGACGCGCATCGGTCAGCGCCAGCTGAAATTCCGCATTGTCGTTTTCGAGCCCCGCACCTTCCTGCACCTCCCGCACGTGGTGGCCGATGGTCAAGCCGAAATCCCACAAGGGATTCAGAAAGGCGTGAAGGAATTTTTCCTCGGCCGGCCCGATCGCAGAGGCAAACAGGATCAGGAGATCGATATCTGAATGCAGGCACAGCTCACGGCGTCCGTAGCCGCCAAGCGCGAACACCGCCACGGATTGCGAGATCGCGCCGGCTTCCGCAAACAGCTGCTGAATGAGCGCATCCATGCGGTGCGAGTACTGGCGCATGGCCTGGCGACCGCCTTCGCCACGCCCTGAAACGGTGGCGAGCTCCCGCCGCGCGGCGTCGAGGCGCGAGGCCCGAGCGGCACGCGCCTGCTGGGCATTGTCTTGCGGAGTCGATGAAAGAGAATTGGCCATTGCGATCAGCCGCGATGTGAGCCCAGACGCCCCGGCGACAGGCGCCGAACGCATCGTATAGTAGTCGGAAACCTGACGGCCGAACAGAGCCCGATGCGGTAAAGACGAACGAGCCTGCCATGGACGGCGCGGTCGTATCGAGGTCTGCATCCAGATCGTGCGCCGTTCGCGAGCGTCCGAGCTGTCCCCCCGAGGCGCCGGATTCTTGGAAGCCGCCATGAGCTAGCAAGGTCGGCACCACAGGGGAATATCGCCACCACGATAAAACAGGCCAGAAAATAGCCGGTACTACGCGGCGGGGCGCACTATCAGAGCACCGAATTGAAGGATCTCGATGTGGATCAGACAATGATGTCTCTTCGGTCGTTCAGACTTTGACCGTTTCTCCCTTGTTGAGTAGTGACGCAGCCATTTCTTCGACCCCAACGAACTTCTGCTGGGCCTTGTCGAGAACGGTGAACGTGCCGGTGTTGATGTGGAACACCATGCCGTAGAGAGACAGCTGCCCTACCCTGACCTTCGCCGCGACGTACGGGTGGGTCATGAGATTGTCAAGCTGGGCGAGCACGTTCTCCTCGATCACCCGGTCGAGAAATTCTTTGCCTTCCACGTGGCCGTGAATCTCCCGCGCCACGGCCGAGACCCGCTCGGCGTGCTGAATCCATTGCCGCACCGCGCGCAGATGTTGCACTTTCTCCGGATGGATCACCGCTTTCATGGCCCCGCAATCTGAGTGGCCACACACGACGATATTCGCGACCTTCAACACCTGAACGGCATACTCCACCGTGGCAGACACACCGCCAAGGTTGTCGCTGTATGCCGGCACGATGTTGCCGGCATTGCGGCAGATAAACAGTTCTCCCGCCTGTGCCTGAAGAATGTCGTTCGGCATCACACGGGAGTCGGAACAACCGATGAACAACGTGTCAGGCTGCTGGCTCGTGGCCAATGCCTCATAGCGCTCACGCTGAGTCGCGAAGATTTCGTTCTGGAAACGAGCGAGGCCGCGGAGAATCTGCTCCATGGTTCGATATCCTTTCGCGCAAAAAATGGCGCGTTCTGACGTTTGATTCGTACGGAACCGCGAACGGGCGACGTGAGCCTGTTCACAACGCACAACGACACACACGTGTCGAAGCGCTGATAGAAGAGCGAGGTGAGCTAGATGACGGGCGGGGCGCGGCCCTGAATCGGACCGGGAGGATTGCTAACGAGAGGGAAAGAGACGAGTGCGACCTTCACGCCGGCGAAATACGGCTCGGGACCGAGCCACCCGGCAGAAACGGCCACCGCCAACGTGACCGTGTGACCTTGGTCGTCGTGGTCCGGCGGTGCCGTGAACTCTGCGTCGTGTGCGAGGCTGGTGATCTCCAGCGCCGCCCCGTTGCGGACAGAACGCGCCGAGCTCCCGGTGTGTACCGGTCGATGAATCTCGGAAACGGATGGAAAAAACGCGGTGAGGACGAAGACGAGGGAGGCCGTTACATGACGGAACAGGCGCCAAAAGGCGACAGGTCGGGTAAATGCGGTCACGGCCAAGCGCATAAAGAATACATCAAGAGCGCTGGCGGCTGTCAACCGACGCACTCAGCCCGGTTGGTCGGCGAATGACTGGTTGGCGGCGGAATTCAGACTCCTCCGCCAACCAGTGCTTACAGTGATGCCTTCTTACGGAGCCTTCGAGCTGAACGAGTAGATGAACGCGAAGGTAAACGTGTTCTGGTTGTTCTTCGGTGTGCCTTCCTTGCTGAAGTAATCCTCGTCCGACCAATCGCGACGATACTCAGCGCGGAAGATGAGCCCCTTCGAGTGCTTGATCTCGCCGGTCATCGTGAACTCCTTGAGCGCCTGGGCGGTCCCGGTGACGAACCCGTCGGAGTCGTCGAACCACTCGAAGCGCGGCGAAAGCGCGAACTTGTCCGTCACCTGGCCTCGGAGATACAGCGCCAGCCCCTGCCAGTTCACGCCGTTGCCCGCCACCGAATCAGCCGCATAGACGTAGTTGAGCCCCGTGGCCACCTTGTCCGTCAGCGTCACGGCAAGATTCGTGTCGGAATAGGTCCGCTTGTCCTCGGTGTTGTCGTTCTGCTCCGGTCCGTACATGACGTTCTGGATGAAAGTCACTTTCGGAGTGGGCTTGATGGTAATGCCGCCGCCGATGGTTTTACCTGCGTTGTTGTCGCCGGTCGCGTTCCAGCCGTTCACCAACTGCGCGGCCAGCGCCACCTTGTCGTTGACGGTGTATCCGATGCGGGCGCCCACGTGATAGTACGGTCCGAGCGCGTAGAGGAAGGCGCGCGAGTAGTTGAAGTTGTCCTTGGACTCAGTCGGCTCGGTCCCGATCGGCGTCACGAACTTTCCGAAATCGAACGTCAACCCCTTGCCGACGTTCGCGAAGTAACTCACGTATCCCTGCTGCACGTTCACCAGCGCGTTGTTGTCGATCGGGTCGCCGTTGAAGATTTGCGCGACCTGGCCATACTGCAGATCGAAACGGAAACCGATCGGGTCGTCGGCCGAGACCGCCCGCTGCGCGGCGAACTCGACGAGCGCCAGGCTGAACTGATTGTGGCGAACATCGAAGTTGCGTAGCGGGGTGAACGACGCGGTGGGGGGCTCATTGAAGTTGTAGTGGTAGTACGCGTCGATGATGCCCGAGAATTCGACTTTTTCGAAAAACGCCAACGCCGGATTGACGGCAGGGGCCTGTTCCGCTGCCGGAGCGCTCTCAGCTGCGGGCGCCTCTGGAGCCGCCACGGCGGCTACCGCGGCTGCGGGGGAATCTGCGGGGGCAGCAAACACAGGCGCCACGGCCAGCAAGCAACCAACAGTCACTCCGGCGAGGAGCAAGGAAAGCGATCGACCCGGCAGACGACGTACCACATCCAAGAAACTGCGCATTAGGTATCCTCCACTGAAACACGGGGTCATCCACCCACAGCCGACGCAGTCGTCCGTGATACCCCGGTTGCAGCCCAACAAGGCAAGGGACGAGCCATTTCCAGTTGAAGTTGGAGAAGGAGCTAATTCATTGATTCAGCGCGGGATGGCGGCGTCTTCAACGTGGCGATTGCTGAAGAACGAAACCTACATTGATGTCGCTTCCGTCAGGTTCGACCAACACAAATGTTGAAGCCGTCGTGCTTCCATTCCCTTCGACCGGTCGCCATGTGGCATCCCGTTCGCCATGCCGAGGCAGAACATACAGAAGTGTCGAGATCTATTTCACAACGAACACTATTGTTACTTTTATGGCCGGCGCGGGCTGCTCGTTATGGCCGTGCGCGGGCTGCTCGCCTGAAGAGACCCACGTTCATCACGCCAATGGCGACATGATCGTTGCGTTGCCCAGGCCCTGTAATCGTCGAGTTCTCCCAGATATAGCCAAACTCCGACGTGAACATGGGCGACAACCTGCGCTGCACGCCTCCGTAGGCGCGATTGCGGTCATATCCGCGCTGTGGTCCGCGGGTCGTCGTGTCGAGCGTGACCATCGTCTCGTTATAGAGCGCCAGTGTCCACGCACTGGTGCCAAGTGGCCGCTGCGTTCGGAGCATCATGCGCAGCCGGTGAGATTCATCCGCCCACGAATTGAGCCACCGTTGTTCGAACCGTATGCGGCCGGTCACATTCCACCGGCCGGCCGGTGGGTTCAGCGACAGTTGCTGCCACAGGCGCTGCTCGTGGTGCGTTCCCACCCCCAGCGTCCGCGCCACCGAGGCATATCCGAGCCACGCGGACGCCCGTGGCATGACCTGACGTCCAACGGCGGCGCGCGCGATCACCAGCCCCAGTTCGGAGGCATCGCCGAACCAGCGAGGCTGTAGTTCGAGATGCGCTCGCCAGTTTTCAGACACCGGACCGACGGCGAGTATCTGTGACCAGACCTGTGCATCCGACGTGTCTCTCACAGTCTGAGCCGACACGGTCGAACCGGACAAATACGCGACAACACACAGCATGAACCCTAGACGCAGGCGTGTATCCATGGAACTTTGGATGCTATCGGGTACCGAATAGCACCGCAATGTTCGTCGTCACTGTCCCACTCGCATTCCTTTGCGCTGCCGCGCACTTCTGCGGGAAAATTCCTCGACTGTGCTCGTTTCACCGCAATCGCGTCCGCCACGGGCGCTGGACGATGCCATCAGGGCCATTCCAGCCGCGTGGTTCCGTCCTTCACCGCTGATCTACTGGTCCGATCTGCTCGGTGCCACCGTCATCGGATGGGGAGCGTTTGCCGCATCGGTGATGAGCGCTGGCTGGCGGCAAGCGATGTGGCTGGCACTCGCCGTCTTGGCGCTGTACCGCGCGGTGCTGTTCATTCACGAGATCACGCACCTACCCGGGCGCGAGCTGCCGTTCTTTACCGGAACCTGGAACGTATTGGTCGGCGTGCCGCTGCTGATTCCTTCATTTCTCTACGAGAACGTGCACACCGATCACCATCGGCAGCGCTGTTACGGAACCACGGCAGATCCAGAGTACGTGCCGTACGGCCGCCGTTCCCCAGCGCTGCTGGCGGGCAGCGTCATTCTGTCCCTGCTTGTGCCGGTCGCCTTCATCATCCGTTTTGGCCTGCTGGCACCGATCGGGTGGTTGCTTCCCGCGGTCCGTCGGGCGGTATCGACGCACGCATCGGCACTCGTCATCAACCACCACTACGTCCGGAAGGCGCCAATCACCGTCGCCGGCCGCATCGAGGAAGCGGCGGCCACACTCTTCATCTACGTCGCCGGTACACTGTGGCTCACGGGACGCATCGGCTCGGGCTGGGTCGTCAACTGGCTCATCGCTGGTGCGTTGATTTCTGGGATCAACGCCGTGCGCACGCTGGCGGCGCATCGCTACGACATCGACGAAGGCGATGAAGTCTCGATGACTTCCCAGTTGCTCGACTCGTGCACCATCGCACCAATCGGCATGGCGAACAGGATGACGTCAACGGCCAGTGGAGCGCTGCACGCGCTACTTGCTCCGGTTGGCCTGCGCTATCACGCACTGCACCACTGGATTCCAAAACTGCCGTATCACAATCTGGGACGAGCGCACCGGCAACTCATCGCCGCGCTGAATGCGGACGCGCCGTATCAGCAGACGATTCATCGCACAGCCTCGAGCGCGATTGCCGATTTGGTACGTCGATCGCGCGCATCTCGCCGGGAACGCTCATCATCAACGCCGTGAATGGCGAGAGTGGAACACACGTGAACAAAAGCACCACCAGGAAGCCCGTAAGCAGCGTTGCAACTCCTGCCGTCACGATGTACGGCATCAAGAACTGTGACACGGTCAAGAAGGCCCGTGCTTGGCTGGAGTCGCACCAGGTCGCCTACCAGTTTCACGACTACAAGTCTGGCGGCGTGGAACGCACGTCACTCGAACGCTGGTGTAAGGCACACGGGTGGGACACGATTCTGAATCGCGCCGGGACGACGTTCAGGAAGTTGCCAGACGCCGACAAAGCCGGCCTGACGGAGAGGACCGCAATGACGCTGATGCTCGCGCAACCGTCAATGATCAAGCGTCCGATCGTCGAGATCGGCACCACATCGCACGTCGGCTTTTCTCCGGCGCATTACGCACAGATCTTCGGCTGATCGTCAGAGCCTGACGACGAAGCGGCCGCCCTGGCGACCTCGCGACCTGACACGGCAGGCGCGAGCCGGCGCGGACGCGGTTACTCGGCGCCGACGCCGAGATAGACGCGGATTTTCTCGTCCTTGAAGAGCGATTGCGCCCGTGGCTCTGCTTTCATGAGCGACACGATGATACCGGCGAGAAACGCCGCGGTCATCGAGAACAGCGCCGGATTGCGGAAAGGAAAGATTGCCGCCTTGGCGTGGAACAGGTCGACCATGACGGTCGGGCTGAGCACGATGAGCCCGACCGACAGCGTCGCTCCGACAACAATCGAGGCAACCGCACCAGCGGTCGTGAAGCGCTGCCAGACGATCGACATCAGCAGCGGTGGAAAGTTGGCGCTTGCCGCCACCGCGAACGCCAAGCCGACCATGAACGCGACGTTCTGCCCCTTGAACGCCACCCCGAGGAGCACCGCGGCAATGCCGAAGATGACCGTTGACATTCGCGCGACCTTCACCTGTTCGAGCTCAGTCGCCACGCCTTTGCGTATGACATGCAGAAAAATGTCGTGCGAGAGCGCGCTCGCGCCAGCCAACGTCAGTCCGGCAACGACCGCAAGAATGGTCGCGAACGCGACGGCCGCGATGAAACCAAGAAAGGGGGTGCCGCCGAGCAGCTCCGCGATCAGCGGTGCCGCCATGTTCCCGCCGCGGTCCATCGCGATGATGACGTCGCGACCGACGAGGGCGGACGCGCCAAAGCCCACGATCGGGATGATCAGATAGAAGTAGCCGATGAATCCGGTCGCATAGACCACCGAGAGACGGGCCGCACGAGAGTCGGGGACTGTGTAGAACCGCATCAGGATGTGCGGCAACCCAAGCAGGCCAAGCATCAGCGCGAGACCGAGCGAGACCGCCTCGATGGGATCGGTCACCAGTCCGCCTGGCTGCAGTGCCGCTTCACCGTAGCGTTCGGCGACGGCCCGGTAGAGTGCGCCGACCGAGAAATCGAACTGCCGCAGCACCAGCACCGTCAACACCGAGACACCGAACAGCAGCAGAACCGCCTTGATGATCTGCACCCACGTGGTCGCGATCATGCCGCCGAACAGCACGTACGCCAGCATGACACCGCCGACAATCAGCACCGCGACGTTATAGGGGATGCCGAACATCAGCGTCACCAGATTGCCGGCGCCGACCATCTGGGCGATGGTGTAGAACAGCAGCGTGAGGATTCCACCGAACGCCGCCGCCACCCGCACCGGCGTCTGACGTAACCGGAACGCCACGACGTCGGCAAAGGTGAACTTGCCGAGGTTACGCAGCGGCTCGGCGATCAAGAACATCAACGCCGGCCAGCCGACGAGCCAGCCGGTCGCGTAAATCATTCCATCGTAGCCGCTCAACGCCACGAGTCCCGTAATACCGAGGAACGACGCCGCGCTCATGTAGTCGCCGGCAAGAGCCAGCCCGTTTTGAAAGGCGCCCACGCTGCGCCCAGCTGCAAAGAACTCGGCGGCCGATTTCGTCCGCCGCGCCGCCCAATAAGTAACCACGAGCGTCAGCACGACGATAAACATGAAGAAGGCGATCGCCGACAAGGTCGGCGTGCCAAGGCTGGTAGTCATGAGCGACGGCGCTTTCGTAGGTTCAGGGGTTGGGGTTGTGAGTCAGGCGTTCACAGAAGGCGTTCGCGCATCCGACGGACTTCCGGATCGTAGTGCCGGTTCGCCCAAATGACATACGCCGCCGTAATCACCCACGACAGGACAATCACGGCCACCCCGAGAGCGATACCGACGGTGCCGGCACCAAGACGCGTGGACAGCAGCGGTTTGTTGGTGGCGACGAGAATGATGAACCCGTAGTAGACGACGAACAACACGACGGTAAGGATCAGTGAGGCGCGCCAGCGGCGCATCACCAGATGCTTGAACTCGCGTGTTTCGAGCAATGTCGCGATGTCAATCTTCACGAATCTCTCCCGCAGGTTGTGAGGTGCGACCATATGGTCGCCGAAAAGTGACCGTTTTCAACCACCAAATGACGCGGCCACGTCAGCTGGTGACAGCGGCATGACCGCGGCGATATTCACCTGGGGTGATGCCGAGCACGCGTTTGAAGGCCTTGTTGAACGCCGCATCGGATTCGTAGCCGACCGAGCGTGCAATATCGATCAGTTTCCGGTCGGCGCGTAAGAGCGGCAGCGCCTTATGCATCCGCCAATCGGTGACATATTCGAGCGGCGTCTGTCCGAGAAGCTCCTTGAACCGTGCCGCAAATGCCGAGCGCGACATGCCGGCCGCATCGGCGAGCCTTTCGAGCGTCCAGGGCGTGTTCACGTCCTCGTGGATCGCCCTGAGCGCAGACCCGATCTGCACGTCGAAGATTGCGCGAAGCCATCCCTGTTTACAGGTGCTAGCCCCCGCAGCGATGTGCGCGCGCATGGTCTGTATGAACAGCACCTCGGCAAGCCGGTTCACCACCACTTCCGATCCGGGCGCCGGGGCCGCCATTTCTGCGGCGAGCATCTGCATCGTTGTGTGCAGGGCGACTGTTCGAGCCTGATCCGCCTTGATCAAAATCAGCGGTGGCAGTAATTGCCGAATGGGCTTGACGGTGATCGCTTCGAAGGCGAGTAGGCCGCTGATGATCTCGGTCGGTGCGCCGCCACCGCCGCAACGAATATTGCCGCTGCCGTCCGAGGGAGCCGCCCCGCAAAAGCTGACAGCCGGCGTACGGGGATCGTCCCGCAGGCTGAAGACGCCCCCAGGTGCCACGAAGAAGCAATCGCCGCCGGTCAGAGGTATGGGGTCGGACATGCCCTCGACGACGAGCCAGCAATTGCCTCGCGCGACCATCGCAAAATTGGCCAAATGCAGCGGCGAATGCTTCTTCTCGATGGCATAGGCTGCCAAAACGTTCGGCTCGTGCAGCAAGCCCCAGGGCGCTGTCGCCTCGACCTTGGCGTGAACCAGGGCCGAGACACGCAAAGTCTTGAAAACATCTGTTAAAGGGTCCATATGAAATCACTAGATTTGGACTATTGGACAACACATATGGACTTCACAGCATTTACAGTCCACGCAATGCGACAAATAATACTTCTCAACCTTGAACAAATCCAGACGGAGCGATCCCCATGAAGACTGCTAAAGCTGCTCGCATTCACGCCTATGGAGGGCCGGAAGCCGTCCGGCTTGACGACGTCGCAATTCCCGAGTCCAAGCCAAATGAGCTCGTCATCCGCGTTCATGCGGCCGGGCTAAACCCGATCGATTGGAAATTCCGGGCCGGCTACCTGCAGCAAATGGCGCCTGTTCCGCTTCCCGTTACGCTTGGCGGCGATTTCTCAGGAACAGTGGAAAGTGTTGGGGTGGGGATCACCGGATTCAAACCCGGAGATGAGATCTATGGGCAGGCTCACGTCCTTACTGGCGGCGCCGGCACTTTTGCCGAATATATCGTCGCGCAAGCCGGCATGGTGGCCGAGAAGCCGCGCCGCGCGAACTTTACAGAAGCCGCCGTGTTACCGCTCGCGGGCGTCAGCGCCGTGCAGGCAATCGTTGAAACGCTACGCGTCACGAACAATCAGAAGGTCCTCATCCATGGCGGCGCGGGTGGCGTCGGCTCGCTCGCCATTCAGCTTGCCAAACATTTGGGCGCGCACGTGGCCACGACCGTCGCAAGCGGGGACATTGACTTCGTAAAAACCCTTGGCGCTCACCAAATCATCGACTACTCGCGTGAGAAATTCGACGATCAGCTGAACGATTTCGATGCCGTACTCGATACCGTCGGCGGTGACACTTACGCTCATTCCTTCAAAGTGCTGAAGCGTGGCGGACGCCTGGTCTCGCTGGTGGAGCCGCCGCGCGGCGACCTGATCAAGGAATATGGCGTCGAGGCGACGATGCAGTGGACACAGGTGACGAGCGAGCGGCTCGCCACGCTTGCCCAGCTGGTCGATCAAGGCGCCCTCAAGGTTCACATCGATAAGATTTTTCCTCTACTGCACGCCGCGGACGCACTGCATCGCGTGGAGACCGCGTCGGCGAAGGGCAAGGTCGTTCTCAAGATCGTGTGAGAGACGGACTCGGCTTGCGACCAGGCCTGATGTCGTGAAGGCCCCGAGAAACGACACGATGCCGACCAGGCTTCAATCGCCGCCGCCTCTCGCTCTATACAGCGTCCACGCTCGGTAGATCAGCGCCAATCCGAACCAGACGGCGATTGCGCCAAGCGGATAGGCGATGGCGCGTGGAAACCAGATTGCCACAATCGCCAGCAGACTGGCCAGCGCCCCGGCGATCAGCGCGATGTGCGCCTCAATCGGTTCGAGGACGCGCTTGTTGGTCAGTGCCGCCGCCATGGTATTGCCGACACGGAACGCGCCTGCCATCATTCGGCCCCCGCTGCCCCCGCGATGCCGCGCGTTGGCCTCCGCTCTGGACGGATGCTTGATGCGGCGCCGCGCGTCGAGGATGATCTCTGTCGCATTCTCCAGATCGGCCAGATACATCTGCTGCATCTGCGCGGCGAACGCCGGGTCCTCGACGATCACGTCGAGCTCTCGGTTGCCCATCCAGCTGGCAATATTCAAATTAGTCGATCCGACGCGGGCCCATCGTCCATCCGCGACCGCCGTCTTCGCGTGCAGCATCGAGCCTTTCCATTCGAACACGCGGACGCCGGCCTCGAGTAATGGCCGATACCCGGCGCGCGAGAACATGCGCACAATCGGAATGTCGGACTCACCAGGCACGAGCAGGCGAACATCGACACCATCATGCGCCGCCGCGCGAAGCGCCTGCACGTAGGGAGAGGTGCCTCCGTAATACGCATCGGTGAGCCACAACGTTTTCCGCGCCAGCGCCGCGATCAACTGATCCACGCGGAAGACGGTCGCGGCGTTCGGCACCGTGGCGACGACGCGCAATGACATCGTGCCTGGACGACTGTCCTCTGGGCGCCGGTTCCGACCGGCCGTAGCAATGACGTCCGCGCGCTTCCCTCCCGCGGCAGCGTACGAGTCGGCGAAGGCGTCGACCAGATCCACCAGTGCCGGGCCGCGCACTTCGACGCCGGTATCGCGCCATGGGTCGACGCCCCGCCGGCAATCGCCGACCCATGCGTCGCCAATGCAAAGCCCAGTGACGAACCCCACAACCCCATCGACGATGAGCGCCTTGCGATGATCCCGACTGACCCAGCCAAGCGGCTCGTCAAGTCTCGGCCGGTTGTAACTGAGCACCTCGACACCAGCCTGGCGCAGGCGATTCCAAAACGTGCGCGATGCCTTGCGAAAGCCGCCAAGCCAGTCGCTCAGGACAATGACCGACACGCCCGCCCTAGCCTTCCGTATCAGCGCATCGGCAAAGATCCGGCCCTGCTCGTCGTCTACGAAAAAATACATTTCGAGATAAACGGAGTGCTGCGCACCGTCGATCGCCAGCAGCCAGGCCGGGTAATTCTCGGCGCCATCCCTGAGCAGGCGGACGGCATTACCGTCCCGCAACGGCGCTCCCGAGGCGCGCGAAAACGCCTGATCGGCCAGCTGGCGAACAGCCGCGACATCAGGCGCCGCCGGGACGCGGACTTGTCGCCGGGCAGCAGGCACAAAAGCGGGCACGCGGCATCTTAGTCGCAAGTCACAAGTCGCAAGTCACAAGTCGCAGGTCGAAAGTCGGCAACTATGCGTTGATGACAACTTGTGACTTGCGACTGACGACTTGCGACTTGCGACTTGCGACTTGCGACTTGCGACTTGCGACTTGCGACTGATTATGTGTGCTCCATGCGCGAGTGACGCTTCGTGTCTGGAAGGATCAGATAGAACACGAGCGAGACGAAAATGCAGGCAGTGGCATACCAGAAGAAGTACGACTCGTGGCCGGCATTCTTGAAACCGAGCGCCACTGAGTCGACCGTGCCGCCGAACACCGACACGGTCACCGCGTAGGGCAAGCCGACGCCGAGCGCGCGCACACGTGTCGGAAACATCTCAGCTTTGACAATGGCCGCGATCGACGTGTAGCCGCTGACGATCATCCACGCCGCGACGATCAGGAGCGTTGCCACCACCACACTCTTCGTATGCTGCAGCGTGGTCAACAGCGGATAAGTGAAGAGCGTGCCCATCACCCCGAACCCAACCAGCAGCGGCTTGCGGCCGTAGATATCCGATATCGCACCGTAGAGGGGCTGGAGCGCGATGGCGACGATCAGCGACAGCGTGACCACCAGCGTTGTCTGATCGTCGGTTAAGCCGACCGACAGCTTGAGAAATTTCTGCATGTAGGTCGTGTAGGTATAGAACGCCGATGTTCCGCCAATCGTGATGCCCACAACCACGAGCATCGTCTTCCAATGCTGCGCGGCGGCGCGAAGTCCGGCGTCCGACCCGACGATCGAAGCTTTCGTGAAATGCTCGCTCTCGTGCATGCTGCGGCGCATGAACGATGTGTACACCGCGAGCCCGGCGCCAATGAGAAATGGAATACGCCAACCCCACGAGCGCAGTTGCTCTGGCGTGAGCATCACTCTCTGCAGCAGGAGCAGCAGCGCGGTGGCACAGAGCTGCCCACCGATCAATGTCATGTACCAGACGCCTGAATAGAACCCGCGCCGATCAGGATGTGCGATCTCCGACATGTAGGTGGTGCTGGTACCGTATTCGCCACCTTGGCTGATTCCCTGCAGAATGCGCGCGATGGTGAGCACGAGCGGCGCACCCACGCCAATGGTCGCGTAGGTCGGGGTCAGACCGATGAGCAGCGAGCCGAAACACATCAGCATCACTGACCACATCAGCATGTTGCGACGCCCGTGGCGATCGGCAAGATAGCCAAACAGCAGACCGCCGAATGGGCGAGCGACGAAACCGGCGGCGAAAATGACCGACGTCGCCAGCTGCTGCGCGACCGGATCGCCGTTGGGAAAGAACGACGCCGCGAAGTACAGCGCAAACGCACTGTAGGCGTAGACGTCGTACCACTCGATCAGATTGCCCATGGAGCTGAGCAGAATCGCCTTGACGCGCCGTTTGGTGTCCGTCGAGTCGAAGGCATCGGCCCCCGGCGAAAACGTCGCGTCGGTAGTGGGTGTCGTCACAGTGATGACGTCGCGATGAAGACGACCGCTCAGCGACGAAGCTCTTTTGCGACCTCTTCCAACCGGTCGTAGCTGGCAGCGGCGCCCTTCTCCATCCCTGTAGCGATGACCATATCGCGCACCTCGCGTGACGGGTAGACACAGCGGATGGTCATGCGCGTCTGGCCGTTCTCATCGGTAAGCTCGGTCGTCACCGTTGACGGTGCATCGGGAAACGGCGCGAAGATCTCTGTGAAGACGATGCGCCGCGGCGGATCGATCTCGAGATACTCGCCGTAGAACTCCGCTTCACCACTGGGATGACGATTCACGAACCGCCATTGACCGCCCACCCGCAGGTCGACCTCGCACACGGGCACCGAGTAGCCGTCACCGAGATGGCCCCACCATCGGCGAATATGTTCCGGCCTACTCATCGCCTCGAACACGAGATCGCGCGGCGCATCGAACAGCCGCATCATGTGAATCTCGCAATCGGCAGGCGTCGTGACGGTGAAGGTCGCACTATTTCCGCCGCGGCTGACGGCCATGAATCCTCCTCTTTACTTTGGTCGCTTTCAACGCTTTGAGTTCCTTCAGGTAACCATCCAGATTGTCCAGACGGCGCTCCCATATCTCCCGATACGCCTCTGCCCAGTCCGCGACAGCGCGGAGCGGTGCAGGGTCCAGGCGGCACGGTCGCCGTTGGGCGTCGCGGCTGCGGGCAATCAGCCCCGCTCGCTCGAGCACCCGCAGGTGTTTCGACACGGCCGGCAAGCTCATGTCGAAGGGCTCGGCCAGTTCGGTCACCGAACACTGACCGGTCGCAAGCCGGGCGAGGATGGCGCGCCGGGTCGGATCGGCCAGGGCCGCGAATGTCGTGCTGAGGTGGTCAAGAGCCATGTATTGAACCAACTGGTTACTTAATCTAATGGTTAAATATAGTCGATCGCGCGCGTCGTTGATCCAGCCGGTCGCGATCGACGCCGTTCGCCCCACCAGCGGGCATGTTTCTTGGATCCTCCGGGCCATGACCCAGGTCGATCCGCCGCACAATATGCCCGATCTCTTCTGTCTGTCGCCTTGGCGATGGAATGTCCTATTCAGCCGGCCGCAGCATCTGATGACACGGTGTGCGCGAGAACGTCGCGTATTTTTTGTGGAAGAGCCGGTACATGCCGACAATGTGGCTCCGTCGCTGCATATCACGCCATGCGACGGCGTCCTCGTCCTCACGCCATATCTCGATACCAACGACAATCCACGAAACGTGGACTCACAACAGCGCCGATTGTTGACCGCGTTCATGCGGCGGCAGCGCATCCGCGAGTACGTCCTCTGGTACTACACACCGATGGCGCTCACGTTCACCGATCATCTGGCACCGCTCGCCATCATTTACGACGATATGGACGAACTGGCGTCGCTCACGAGCGCCGCACTGGAGATGCGCCAACGCGACGGCGCGCTGATGGCGCGAGCCTCGCTCGTCTTCACCAGCAGCCAGTCGATGTATGAGGTACGGCGTGCCGCGCACCGCAACGTCCACAACTTTCCCAACAGTGTGGACGTGGACCATTTCGCGCGCGCTCGATTCGGCGCGCACGAGCCAGCGGCGCAGGCACGCATTCCTCATCCACGTATCGGGTTCTCAGGCGTCATCGACGAGCGGATCGATCTGGCGCTGATCGCCGGAATTGCGGATGCCAGGCGCGACTGGCAGCTCGTGATACTCGGCCGAATCACGGTGGATACCCGATCGCTCCCGCAGCGATCAAATATTCATTACCTTGGCGCGACAAGTTATCAGCAGCTGCCCGGGTATCTCGGCGGGTGGGATGTCGCGCTGCTCCCCTTCACACACACCGAGGCCACCAGATTCCTCAGCCCGGCACAAACGCTCGAATACTTAGCGGCAGGCGCCCCAGTGGTTTCCACTTCGATTCGTGACGTCATTCGCCCTTATGCACAGCAGGGTCTCGTGCGGATTGCCGACGATGTACCGGCGACGATACGCGCGTGCACGGCGGCGATGGCGGAGGATGGTTCCGCGCGAATCCGGCAAGCCGACGCATTTCTGCGTCAGACGTCGTGGGACGGCACATGGAGCCGGATGCGTTTGTTACTCGATCGCGCCGCAGAACAAGACATCGATGGCCGAGGCACGACAAACGGAGCCGCTGCCGGGTGACGCGGCTGTCCTCATTCTTCAACGGCACGCTCCAACGTCGCGGCCGGAAGGGTGTTACACTTGCCACTCGGCCTTGCCGCGAGCTGTGCCGCCTCTGGCGAAACGAGCCTTCTGACTCGCTCCTCCTGAAGTTTTCACAAGCCACGACACGAGAATCCACGTCGATCCATGGTGGATCCGTCGAGGGACAGGTGCATCGTCCGACGATGCGAAAGTGTTTTAGGAGAGGGAATTGTGAGTCGAAAACTTTACGTGGGAAACCTGCCGTACGAAACGGGTGAGCCTCAGCTGCAGGAACTCTTTGGTCGCGCGGGAACTGTTGAAACAGTGACGGTCATGCGCGACATGGCCACGGGCCGTGCCCGCGGCTTTGCCTTCGTCGAAATGAGCACAGATGAAGAGGCGCAGGCGGCGATTTCCCAATTACACGACATGGAAGTCGGCGGACGGCGCCTGACGGTGAATGAAGCGAAGCCCAAGGCGTCGTTTGGCGGTGGTGGCGGCGATTCACGTCGCCGGCGCAGCGAACCGCGCTGGTAGCACGTCCCGACCGATCGCAGACGCCTCTCCGCGGCACGGTCTTTGGCCGTGCCCGAGGGAAACCGTGGCCGCGGCCACATCGAAATAGAAAGCAGGATACGGTGGTACAGCGTCCGGCGGAACTCGGTTTGTTCCAGTTCGCAATTCTCTCGGGTCTACGTGCGAGCCAGTTGACTCGTGGCTGCGTGCCGCACATCGCCGCCGGGCACAAGCTCGCGGTGACCGCTCAGATGGAGGTTGCCGCCCGCTTCATCCTCCCGGTGACCGTCGTTCCGCCAGAAATCATTTCGTAGTTTTTCCGGCGCCCGCACCAAGGTGAGGAAAGTGGCCGGCACGGGCGCGCCGGTACTTGCGGTCAATGAACGCGCCGGTCTCGGCGCGTTCATCAGACACTAGTGCGACGGCTAGGTGGTCGTCCGGCGGACGGTCACCGCTCGCGGGCCCTTGGCATTGGCCTCGCCGAGTTCGAACTCCACGCCGTCGCCTTCCCGCAAGTTGTCGATGCCTTCTCCATAGATGGCGCTCGAGTGGAAGAACACTTCCTTGCCGGAGGCATCGCGAATGAACCCGAAGCCTTTGTCTGCCCGCAGTGTCTTGATCGTTCCTGTCATGTGTGAATCCTCTTCAGCTTCTAGATGACGTGCCGGCGTCCGTCTAATATGAGCGTAGTACCGCCGCACGTGGCGTCGCTCGCCGGCTGAAAGTACCGCTGCCCAGAATTGGTGATTTCGAGCGGCGCGATCGCACACGGCGATCGGCCTGATTGGTGGGCTGGACGACGTTGTGGAGCCGAACTCGCTTTCGCCTTCCTCAAGGAAGCCGCCGTGCAGCGAGCCGTACGCTCTAAGAATACCAGACCTGAGAAATACGGGCCCGAGAAAGTATGGCCAAGCCCTGAATACGCTTCTTGGCGCTTCACCAACGCTCGGCCATAATGTCGCTTCAATGCACATGACCGTGGCACGAAAAGGCGCACGACGTCGGCGCTCATGATGACCGGTCAAACCGCCGCCGCGAAGGGACAGAAGGACGCGGCGCACATCAATCGCGACTGGGTTATCGACCGGCGGCTCATCGAAGGCGTCAAGACACGAGAGGTGCGCAATATCGTCACGGCGAATGGCATCACCACCGAGCTCTTTCGGATGGACTGGGGCTTTGTCGATGGCGCCGTCCAGCAAACGATTCATGTGGCACTGCGCGGTGAGGCGGTTAGCGCCTGGCATCAGCACCGTCACCGCTGGGATTACATCTTCGCGGTCGGCGGACATTTGCGCGTTGTGCTGTTCGATCCGCGCGATGACTCGCCGACGAAAGGACAAACGGACGTGCTCCACCTGAGTCCTTCACGGCCGACACTGCTGGCCGTCCCGCCCTACATCTGGCACGGAGTGCAAAACCTGTCGAGCGACGTCTCGTGCTTCGTCAATATGTTCGATCGGCCGTACGATTACGACAATCCGGATGAGTGGCGTCTCCCCCCAAATAGCCCGGACATCCCCTACTCGTTCACCCGCTGATCGCTTCACTCTGACGCTGTGGACCAGCGATCTCGGTCTCGCGCGGGCAGCCGATGTGGCGGGAGTCGATCGTATCGGTGTTGATCTAGAACGCATGGGCAAGGCCGCGCGACAGCGCAACCTGGCGACGTGGATCTCGCCTCACACCATCGAGGACCTGCGAGCCATCAGCGGCACGATCGAGCACGCAACGTTGTTTGCGCGGGTGAACCCGCTCCACCCCGACAGCCCAGCGGAGATAGATACGGTCATCGCCGCCGGGACGCGGACGTTAATGTTGCCGATGGTCGCGAACACGAACGAGGCGGCACGATTCGTAGCACTCGTCGACGGGCGCGCCGCTGTGATCCTCCTCGTCGAATGCAAAGAAGCGGCGGCAGGCATCGATGAACTGGTCTCGGTGCCAGGCGTCAGCGAGGTGCATATCGGCCTGAACGACCTGGCACTGTCGTTGGGACTGGCCAGCCGCTGGCATCTGCTGGCGAGCGACATCGTCGAAACGATCGCCGCCAGTGTGCTGGAGGCCGGCCTGCGCGTTGGCGTCGGCGGCATAGGCCGCGCCGGTGACATCAGCCTGCCAATTCCGTCCGATCTCGTCTACGCGGAATACGCGCGCACGGGAGCCACGTCGGCGCTCCTCGCCCGCAGCTTCTACGCGCACGGGCTCGACGACATCGCCGCAGAAGTGATTCGCGCGCGTACGCGCCTCGAGTACTGGCGGACCTGTCCATCAGACATCTTGGCCGCTGCGCATGCTGAACTCGGACAGCGCGCGCACCAGATCACATCCTGGTGAGCACCGAAGCCCCATCCGTCTCGATCGCCATCCGGGCCTATCGCAGACAATGGCTCCCGGACGCGATCGAAAGCGTGCTGGCACAAAGCTGGCGCGACCTCGAGCTGGTCGTTTACGACGATGCTGGAGATCTGGAAGACGTGGTGCGCGTCTTTCAGGATTCACGAATCCGGTATCAGCGAGCGAAAGCACGATATAGCGCGAGTGGACGCTTCCTCGCCGCCGCCGCATTGTGTCGAGGCCGCTATCTGGGCATGCTCGACGACGACGATCGCTACGAGCCGGAGTTCATCGAACGGCTGATGGAGGTACTCGAATCCGATCCTCACATCGGAGTCGCCTTCTGCCGGACAACATGGGAGGCGGATGGCGTACGCCACGTGCCCGTGGACTCGCGAAGCGCTGGCCGACAACAGCATGCCATTCCAGACATGATCAGCCGCGGTCGAATCGTCACGCCGTCAGTGATGCTGATGCGACGCACGGCGTTCGACGCCGCGCAAAAGGCGCAGCCGATGCCCGACGGCGTCGCACCAGATGTTTTCCTCAACATCCGGATCGCAGTCGGCGGATGGCATCACTGGCTGGTTGACGAACGGCTCGCCATCTGTCGCTGGCACGCAGGTCAGTTGTCGCGCGCGTCAACACGCGATCTGCCGGTGGCAACGTGGCAGGCGCTGCAGCTCGATGACGCGGGACACGTGACACTGCGCCAGCAGCAACTGGCGCGTGCCCTGCTACTGCGTGCGCTCATGCGGTGTTACAACGGCGACGCATCTGGTGCGCAGAACGATACCCGTGCTGCCCGAGAAGCGTGGCCATCGATGTGGTGGACGGCGCGGCAACTGCTCCGAATCGCGGCACACGCCGGCCGAATCGGACAGTGTGCTTGCGCGGCGTTTCTGTCGCTGCCCGCGGTCGAACGTCGGCGCACCAATCCGCCGACGGCTGTCGGACATTGGCGTGTGCCCGCGCGTTAAAACGTCGGTCTCGACCTCGTCATCTCGCCGAGTGCTTTCGGCTGCGGCGTCAGCCGCTTTGCCTTGCCCTGGCGGCCGATGCCGCGGCGACAGAGATACCGCCGACCACCGCTACTGCAACCACACCAACCAGCTGCACCCACCCCACGGACGACGTCGGACGCAGGACGGTGTGCCATGCACTCGCGATATCGATGGCAGTCGCAGATTCGCGACTCCGCATCTGCAGCGCAGTAAGACCGACGAGGATCAGAAGAGCAAGCGCACCGATGACAATCGTGCCGACGATTCCTCGAGAGACGAGACCCGGCGGCCTTTTGGCGCCGGCAAACGCTTCCACCTGCACGGGCTCGAACGCGAGATCAGGTTCGCGGACACCAGGGGGCACAAAACGCGCGAGCATCACCAGCCCAGGAATGCCGATCACCATCGTCAAGACATAGAACGTCGGCCAGCCCATGGCATGAACGGCAAAGCCCGTGATCGGCCCGGCAGCGAGACGTGGCAGCGCAAACAGACTGGACAGAAGCGCGTACTGCGTGGCGGAAAAACGTTTTTCTGTCAGACGCAGTAGTAGGACCGAGAAAGCGCCAGTCCCCAGCCCCGAAGTAAACAGTTCGAAACTGGTGGCGGCATACATGAGCGGCAGATTGGGGCCGTTCGCCTTGGCAATTAAGAAATACCCGAAGTTGGAAAAGATCTGCAGCACGCCGAACAGCCACAGCGAGTGACCAAGTCCGGCGAGCGTCGTCAGCCAACCGCCGAGCAGCGCGCCGGCCACTGTGCCGGCAACGCCGACCGTCGCGAGCGCCAGCCCGCGATGGTCAGCGTTGTACCCCATGTCGATCAGAAATGGACGCGTCAATGCCTGTGCGAGCTGGTCGCTCAGTTTGTAGAGGACGACGAACGCAAGAATCTCGAGGGCGCGCTTGCGCGAGAGCAGTTCGACGACTGGCAGCCACACCGCTTCGCGCAGGCTTACCGGCGGCTGTACACGCTCTTCTGGTTCCGGCGCCTTCCACGTCAGCACCAGCATCGGCACATACAACAGCGCCAGCAGTAGGTTGACGATGGGCCAGCCCCAATGCCCTGCAGCAGTAATCGCCACGCCGCCGGAAACGGCCATCGCCGCGCGATACATTGCCGTCTTCGCACCGGCGGCGGCGCCCTGTTCTTCGCGGCGTAGGACGTCCACGCTATAGGCGTCGTAAGCGATGTCCTGAGAAGCCGCGGCGATCGCCGTCGCCAACGCGATCGCCCCCACGATCCAGATTGCATCCGGATGTTGCCCCACTCCGGCGAGCCCCAAACCGCACGCCGCCAGCGCGACCTGACAGATCGCCATCCATCCACGACGCCGTCCCCAAAACGGCGGCACGTAGCGATCCATCAATGGCGACCAGAGCACTTTGAACGCCCATGGCGCCTGCGCCAGGGTGAGGATGCCGACGATACGGATGTCGACGCCGATGTCGCGCATCCAGTCGGGAATGGCGAGCCACACGAGACCGAGCGGGAGGCCGGACGAGAATGACAGCAGCACCACCGAGGCGGTGCGCCAGGAGGTCAGCGCCCGTCGCAGCGTGGCAAACGGACGCTCATTTGCGGAATCTCGTACGTGCACGCGGCCGATGCGCACCTACTCTGACAGCAGCGGCTCGTTCGGCTCCTCGGCCACCGGCACGAGTTGGCGGTTTCGAGCGATCAACCGCGCGCAGGTGTTCCATCGCAGCCGCGCGTCGTCGTTGTTCGATGGACGAATGGCGTCGGCCTGCTCGAAGCACTCCATCGCCTGACGGAGCCATTCGTAGGCGCGCGATCCTCCGCGCGGCGTTCGCTGCGCGAGCAGCGCCTTGGCCCGCCGCTCGTGAATGATTCCCGTGTAATACAGGCGCTCGTACTCGCTGCGAAGATCCGGGACCGTCGAGAACGCGTCGTGGAACGTGGACGGTTCGGCGGCGAACTGATCCGTGAGCGCCAGGATCATCGTCGCCACCGCTTCCTGATTGCCGGGGTCGGCGGCGAGCACGTCGAGACAGATGCTTTGGGCTTCGCCCGGCTCGTTCAGTAGCCGATAACGTTCGGCCTTGGCAAGTGCTCGAGGGACCGCTTCCGGCGAGAGTGTCTTCAGGTCAAACATGATCACCTCCGCGCAGCATCCGGAACATCTTGGCAATCGGGTCGTAGAGACGATCAACGACGCGTTCCTTCAACGGAATGATCGCATTGTCGGTGATCGTGATTCCTTCCGGGCAGACCTTGGTGCAGCACTTGGTGATGTTGCAGTAGCCAAGGCCGTGTTTCTCCTTCAGATCGCGTACGCGATCGTCGGTGTCGAGCGGCTGCATCTCCAGTGCGGCGGCGTAGACGGCGTGACGCGGGCCGACGAAGTCGTCGAACTTCGCATGGTCGCGCAGCACATGACAGACATTCTGGCAGAGAAAGCACTCAATGCACTTACGAAATTCCTGCACACGCTCAACGTCGGCCTGCTGCATCCGCCATGTGCCGTCGGCCGCGTCGGGCGGCCGGGGCTTGAACTTTCTGATGCTGTTCTTGGCGCGGTAATTCCAAGAGACGTCGGTGACGAGATCGCGAATCAAGGGAAACGCGCGCATCGGCTCGACGGTCACCGGCTTCGACAGATCGAGCTCGTTGAGGCGGGTCATGCACATCAGACGGGGGTGACCGTTGATCTCGGCCGAACACGATCCGCATTTGCCGGCCTTGCAGTTCCAACGCACGGCGAGATCGTTGGCCTGTTCCGCCTGAATCTTGTGCACGACGTCGAGGACCACCATGCCTTCGGACACGTCGGTCGGATAGTCGCTGAACTTGCCGTCGGCGCCGCCGCGCCAGACGCGGAAGGTCGCGCGGCTCGGCACGGGTCTGGATGGCGAGGATGTGGACACTACTTGTTCTCCTCGATGATTTGCTTCAGCTCCGCCGGCATCTCCGGAATTGGCACGCGTGCCAGCTCCATGGCCCCGTCCTGTCCCTTGCGCACGACGAAGTTGAAGGTGCTGAACTCCGTGTGCTTGTCCGGATAATCGTCACGGAAGTGGCCGCCTCGGCTCTCTTTGCGTTCGATCGCGCAGCGCGTAATGGCTTCCGATACGGTGAGAAGGTTGTGCAGATCGAGGGCCGCATGCCAGCCGGGGTTGTATTCGCGATGACCGCCGACCCCGACGCGCGCAGAGCGAGCACGAAGATCGCCCAGGCCGTCGAGCGCGCGCTGCATTTCCGGTTCGTTCCGCACGATCCCAACCAGCGACTGCATCATCTCCTGCAGCGCGTATTGCACCTGATACGCGCCTTCGCCAGACGATCCTCTATCGAATGGCTCGAGCGCGCGGCGGGCCGCGTCGTTCACTTCGGCATCGTCGACACGTCCCGCCCCGGCCGCCTTCGCGTAGATCGCAGCGTGCTCGCCGGCACGCTTGCCGAACACGATGATGTCAGAGAGCGAGTTGCCGCCGAGCCGATTGGCGCCGTTGATGCCGGCGGCGCATTCACCCGCAGCGAACAGTCCCGGCACCGTGGACATCTGCGTGTCGGCATCGACCCTTACGCCACCCATGATGTAGTGCGTCGTTGGACCGATCTCCATCGGCTCCTGGGTGATGTCGAGATCGGCGAGCTGCTTGAACTGGTGATACATGCTCGGCAGCTTCTTCTTGATGTGCTCGGCGCCGTTCGGCACGCGGCTCTTGATCCAGGCGATGTCGAGAAAGACGCCGCCATGCGGACTGCCGCGACCGGCTTTGACCTCGCGATTGATGCATCGGGCCACATGGTCGCGCGTCAGCAGTTCGGGCGGCCGCCGCGACGCCTTGTCCCCCTGCGTATAGCGCCATCCCTCTTCCTCGTTGTCCGCGGTTTGCGCGCGATAGTTGTCCGGGATGTCGTCGAACATGAATCGACGTCCCTCGCTGTTCTTGAGCACGCCTCCTTCGCCGCGCACCGCTTCGGTCACGAGAATGCCCTGGACGCTTGGCGGCCAGATCATGCCAGTCGGATGGAACTGCACGAACTCCATGTCGAGGAGATCGGCGCCAGCGTCGTAGGCCAGCGTGTGACCGTCGCCGGTATATTCCCAACTGTTGCTGGTGACCTTGAAGGCGCGGCCGACACCGCCGGTGGCAAGGACGACAGCCTTCGCGCGAAACAGTTTGAAGCGTCCACGCTCACGCTCGTAGGCGAACGCGCCGGCAATGCGATCACCGTCTTTCAACAGCCGAACGACGGTGCACTCCATGTGCACGTCGATCCCCTGGTGAATGCCGTGATCCTGAAGCGTACGAATCAGCTCCAACCCGGTGCGGTCACCGACGTGCGCAAGCCGTGGATAGCGGTGACCGCCGAAGTTGCGCTGCAGGATTCGGCCATCCTTCGTGCGATCGAACAACGCCCCCCAGGCTTCCAGCTCGCGGACGCGGTCAGGTGCTTCCTTGGCGTGCAATTCCGCCATGCGCCAGTTGTTGACGTACTGGCCACCACGCATCGTGTCGGAAAAATGCACCTTCCAGTTGTCGCGATCGTCGACGTTACCGAGCGACGCGGCGATGCCCCCTTCGGCCATCACCGTATGCGCCTTGCCGAGTAGCGACTTGCAGACGAGGCCGACGGACACGCCGGCGGCCGCAGCTTCAATGGCCGCTCTCAGTCCCGCTCCACCAGCGCCGATAACGAGTACATCGTGGTCGTGTGTTTGATATTCAGCCATTCACAGTATCCGCACGTCCGACAAGACGCCCATGGAGCAAAGCCGGACGTACAGGTCACTGAGACCGACAGAAAACAGGCTGCACCACGCCCACAACATGTGTTTGCGGTTGAGTCCGCTCACGCACGTGTAACAGGCCAACCCGAGAGGCGCTTTCGAGAGTGAGTCGGTACTTCCGCCAACGATGTGACGCAGCGAATGACAGCCGAGGAGATACGAGCTGAGCAGCACGCAGTTGGTCGCCAGGACGAGCGTCCCGACACCAATACCGAACGACTCGGTACCGGTCGCCGGATCGACAAACCAGAGTGCTTTCCACACATCCCAATAGAGGATGGCGAGGACCGCCATCGACAGGAAGAGCATGTAGCGATGGAAGTTCTGCAGGATCAGCGGGAACGAATGCTCGCCCCAATAACTCTTCCGCGGTTCCCCGACCGTGCATGAGGGCGGATCCATCCAGAACGCTTTGTAGTAGGCGCCGCGGTAGTAGTAGCAGGTGAATCGGAAGAGGCCGGGGATGGGCAGAATCAAAAGGGCTGGAGAGAACGGCAGCCATCCAGGCCAGATGGTCGGCTTCGGGCCAAACCAGCTATGCGGCGAGTCGCCGAAGAGCTCAGGTGAGTAGAACGGCGACAGGTACGGGCCGTAGGTGTAGTGCGTGCCCTGAAATGCTGCCCACGTCGAGTAGACGATGAATGCCGAGAAACCGACGAATACGAGGAGTGGCTGGATCCACCACGCATCCTGTCGCGTAGTTTCGCCAAACCGACGAACGGTCAACCGGACCGGTACGATCGACACTGCCATGCGACAGCACCTCACGACAACCGAGTGGACGAATCGCCGACGTGGCCCTTTTTATACTGGCGGCGTCGGACGATATCAAGTCCTCTGATTGACCGCACGTTCGCGGTCGGCGAACGTCAGGGCGCCGACGAGCGGAAATAGGGTGGCAGGTTGGTCTTCGTGTCGCGCAGAATCTCGACGATCGCGGTGCGGTCGGCTGGCGTAAGGCGGGCATAAGGTTTCGTGCTGTCCTGCCCGGAGAGAATCTGCCACATTCTTCGAAAGACCGCGTCGAGGATCGGCGCCGGCAATGCATCGAACGCTGGCGAGTAGATCATGTAGCTGCAGGGATAACGAAACAATCGATGCTCGAGGTCCAGCTGACGCAGCGATCGCCCACGATGGTCTGCCGGCCCTTGCGCGGAAAACTTCTCCGCGAACCCTGATGATCCGGCGATCTTCTGCGGCAGCGCCGCTTCGTCGACGAATAGCAGGTAGTCGACGAAATTCCGCACCGCCTCGTCTATCCGCGCCGAGGTGTCCTTCTGTGTCGACGTCTTCTCGTATTCAGCAACGCGCCCTTCCCAACCGAGACGCGTGAGCAAGTTCGTCATGTGCGTCTGATGGCTCAACACCATCGAGGCCGCGACGTCGCTGAAGGGCGCGGGAAAACCGGTAACATCGAACCGGCCCGCGACTGATTGCAGTACCGGAGGTGGCGGTGCTGGCAGCGCCAGCTCGCGTTTCGTCCGAAAGACTGGCAGGTTGCCGTAGTGTCGCGGCGGCACGCTCTTGCCGGTCACATACCATCCGCCCCATCGGTCAGGCAGGTCCGTTCGATCGTCGACCGTCACGCCAGACGCATACGCGTACGGGTCGTCGGACATCGGGAAGGTGCTGATCATCGTCCAGCCCGGCACGCCAAGCGTGTCCCAGGTCAGGTGGCACTGCAGGCAGCCGTCGTTCCGCTTCAAATGAGGATGCAAGGACGCCTGCTGATCCAGGGTGTAGAAAATGGTGCCCTGCCGCGGATCGTGCGCAGCGATTTCTATCGTTGATGCACCGCGAACCCAGCCAACGGCGGTCGTGTCGTTGAAATAGATCGCCCGAGGATTTGCCGGGTTAATCAGATCGGCCTGCGCGCTCGTCTGGGAGAACACCAGCAGCTGAGACTCGACCGGCAGTCCGAGTGCGGTCAGCAGTGACTGGAGATAACCGCTCTTGTTGTCGAACGTGAGCTGGGTTTTTCCCGCCGCAAGGTCTCGATTGAGACGGGTCGCCGCGGTATCAGTCGGGCCGCTGGTATAACGAATCGCAGAGTGGTCGCGCGAGGCGACGAACGCATCAGACCGCTGCGCCACCACTCGGATGGCGCCAACGAGCCCCATCGCCAAGAAGACCCATCCTGCGGCAGAACGCACGCGCATGACACTTCAAGTGTATGCGATCGAATTGTTCACGCGAATGACAGTTGATATTTGGCTTCACCGACGATAGTAATAATATGTGGTTACGCCGGAACTCAGCCGGCCTCGTCCGTCAACCAACATTCTTCATTTGGTGAGAACTGATGATGGGCACACGTCTTCGAGTTCATTCACGTATTGCCGGCAGCGCTGTTTGTGCCGCTCTCCTCGCGATTGCATTTCCCGCCAATGGACAAGCGATAAAGGCGGCGGCGCATTACAGCGCCACGACCGCCGGACTCACGCCAGAGTCAGGGGTCGCGATCAAGATTGACGTCCTCAAGTGGTCGACCGATGAGGACGCCGCCAAGCTCACCGAATCCTTCAAAGCCGACCCAGGAAAATGGGGGGACGCACTTCAGGCCGCCCCCTCGATCGGATACGTCTGGGCGGGCACGAGCAGTCTCGGATACTCCATCAAGTTCGCACGGCAGATTCCACTGCCCGATGGCGGCAACCGGGTGGTGCTCGCCATCGACCGGCCGCTTGGCAGCTTCGAACGACCAGCCTGGAAGGCGACCGGCACTGCCAGCACCGAATACCCTTTCTCGATCATCGAACTCCGCGTGAATCGGCGCGGCATTGGCGATGGAAAGGCCTCGCTCGCCGGGAAGGTGGCGGTGGACAACGACGTCAAAGGGCCGGCGCTCGAATCGTACGCCACGGCACCCATCATCCTGACGAAAGTCGTTCTCAACGCGGCGCCGCCGGCAATGACTTCTGCGGCGCCACAATCGAAGGCTCCAACGCCTGCGCCGCAAGCGCGGTAATCGTCTTGCCGGTATTTCGTTTCGGCGGAACTGAAATCGACTTGCTGTCGAGGCGCCGCGCTCACCGGTTCGCGCTCTGTAGCATCGCCGCGCTCGCGGTCGCATGCGGCTCCGGTCAGCCGGCGTCATCCCCTGCCGAGAACACCCCAGCGGCGGCGCCAACAGCGCCGCCCTGGATCACTCCGGCAGTCGGCCTGTATGTCACGAACGAAACGTCGGGAGACCTCACGGTCATCGACGCAGCGACCCTGACACCTTCAGGAACGATTGCGCTGGGCAAGCGCCCGCGCGGCATCGTCGCCAGCCTGGACGGCGCGCGGTTGTATGTGGCGCTCAGCGGTTCACCCAGTGCCGGGCCAGGCGTTGATGAGAGTACGCTCCCACCGCCCGACCGCAGCAAGGATGGCATCGGCGTCGTCGATATCCACGAGGGGCGGCTCGTTGGCGTCTTGCCAAGCGGCACCGATCCTGAACAGGTCGCTATCAGTCCGGACGGGACGCAGCTATTTGTGTCCAACGAGGATGCCGGCCTCGCCAGTACCATCGACATCGCGTCGGCGAAAATCGTCGAGAACTTCAAGGTTGGCGGCGAGCCGGAGGGCGTTTCGATCGAGCCGAACGTGGGGCGCCTTTGGGTCACGTCTGAAGAAGACAATGCGGTCGTCGTCATCGACCTTCAAGCGCATCGGGTCGTAAAGCGGGTGACGGTTGGGCCGCGGCCCCGAAACATTGCGTTCCTACCGAACGCCCCGCGCGCGTACGTGCCGTCGGAGACCGGTCATACGCTCACCCTCATCGACACCAAGCGGCTCGTCCCGCTCAGGACCATCCCGCTCGGCGAGGGCATGCGGGCCATGGGGGTGGTAGCGGCTCCAGACGGCAAGCGCGTCTATGTCTCGACCGGCCGCAGCCAGATGGTCCTGGCCGTAGACACAACGACCCACAAGGTCGTGGCGTCGATCGAAGCAGGACAGCGCCCCTGGGGGATTGCCATTGCGGACGATGGGCACACCCTCTACACCGCGAACGGCCCGTCGAACGACCTCTCTGTGATCGACGTTGCATCGGGCCAAGTCACCAAGAAAATCCCGGTCGGCCGCGGGCCTTGGGGTGTGGCTGTCGTAAAACAACCGACAAAATAAGCTCGTCCCGCCGAAAAAAATGGCTCGGCTGGTCAGCCGAGCCGCACCGTCATCGTTTTGTCTAATTTGTGCCCCACCAGCGTCAGCTACCCTGCTGATTAGGGTGAGATTCGTCATTTCAGCCACGTGCGTGGTTGTCGCCGCCGCACTGTATCCAATCGCGCCGCTCGCACAAACGGCTACGACCTGTTCAATTGCCGGCACGATTACGTCGACCAGAACGCCGCTGCCCGGAGTCGTGGTCTCGGCGATCGACGCGGACGGTCGCGCGGTCGATATCAGCTCGTCCAACGTTGAGGGCGCCTACGCACTCAGAGTTCCCGGCCCCGGACGCTACACATTGAAGGCGGAGTTCGTCGCCTTCGCGCCGCTGCTTCGGGAACTGACCGTCGATCAGGCGAGCTGTCAGCAGCGTGCCGATCTGGCAATGACGCTGGCGTCGCACGCGCCGCAAACGTCAACAGCTCCGGCAGGATCAGCACCGCCGTCACCGCGACAGAACGGGGCGCCCGGTCAGGCCGCGGGCCCGGTCGACGGACGAGAACGGCAAGGTGGTGTCGGACGAGGCGTTCCTGCCTCTGCACGTGGACGAGCGTTCCAGAGTCTCGATCTCGTCGCCGACGAAGCGGGCCTGGCGAGAGCCGACACCGAGGGGACGAACGATCCGGCCGCGATGGTGCTGTTGCCACCCGGATTCTCGTCCGACACCTCCGTGGAATCGGTCACGTCGATCGGTAGCGCACGAGCGAACGACGGATTCTTCGGCCCCAACGGGCTCAGTGACGTCGGCGGGCGGTTTGCGAACGGATTCGGCAACGACGGCGGATTTGGAGGCGCGGGTGGGCCCGGTGCGGCCGCCAGCTTCGGCGGCCCCGGTAACGTGGCCGGCGGACAACGGTTCGGGCCCGGAGGTCCCTTCGCGCGCGGGGGCCGTGGCAATCAGATCCGCGGCACCTTCTTTCACAGCATCGACTCGTCGGCCCTCGATTCGGCGCCGTTCGCACTCAACGATCAGCCGCGGCTCAAGCCTGACTATTTGCAACAGCGTTTCGGCGCCACGCTCGGCGGGCCACTGGTGATCCCCAAAGTCGTCAACAGTCCGAGGACGTTTTTCTTCATCAACTACACGGGCAATCACTCGAACAATCCCTACGACGCCTACTCCACCGTGCCGTCGCTGGCGGAGCGAACCGGTGATCTGTCCGCAATTGCCCACACGATCATCGATCCGCTCACAGGGCAACCGTTCACGAACAACCAGATCCCCGTGACGCGTCTGAATCCTGCGACGCAAAGACTGCTGTCGTTGATTCCCTTGCCGAATCAAACCGTGGATCGCCAGAACTTTCATTACGTCACGACTTCGACGAGCGAGCAGGACGACATCAACATCCGTCTCGTGCGTACGTTCGGCACGGCGCCGCAGGGACGCCGGGGTCAGAGTGGCGATGGCCGCGGCGGCCTCGGTGGTGGACGCGCGGGCACGTCGAATCTGAATATCGGCCTACATTACCGGCACTCGGACAACGCCAATCCGAATCCCTTCCCCGCCCTCGGCGGCATGGCGAAATCGAGCGCGTGGGACATTCCGCTCGGCTACTCGTTCACCAAGGCGGGGATGACCCATACTCTGCGATTGCAATTCAACCGGCAGCATGCGGAGAGCACGAATCTGTATGCGTTCGAACAGGACATCGCGGGCGAGGCTGGGCTACTCGGAGTGTCTACCGATCCTTTCGATTTCGGCGCACCGAATATGTCACTGAGCTCGTTCAGCAGCGTGCGCGATACGAGCCCGTCGACGCGGACCGATCAGACGATCGCCATCGGCGACACGATCATCAAGACGCGTGAGAAGCAGACGATCCGCTTCGGTGGTGACTATCGCGACCTCCGCGCCGACAGCCGTACCGATGCGAACGCGCGTGGAAGCTTCGTGTTCACAGGGCTCTATAGTGGCTCCGACTTCGCGGACCTGCTGCTCGGGTTGCCACAGCAAGCAACCGTGCAGTTCGGTCCCGGTCTTGAACGCTTCCGATCGCGCTCGGCCGATCTGTTCATTCAAGACGACTGGCGCGCAACAGACACGCTGACGGCGAACGCAGGCTTGCGCTACGAGTATTTCTCGCCGCTCGCGGAGGCGTCGAACCGTCTCGTGACCCTCGACGTGGCGCCCAGCTTCACGGCGGCGGTGCCGATCGCTGCCGGGGGTACCGGTCCATATTCTGGAGCGCTTCCTGACACCATCGTGCGCCCGTTTCGCACCGGATTCGCGCCGCGCGTCGGCATCGCATGGAGACCACAACCAGGCACCGTTCTCCGCACCGGGTACGGCATCAATTACAGCTCGAGCGTCTATCAATCAATAGCGCAGCAGTTAGCGGGTCAGCCGCCGTTCGCCGTCACCGGAACTGTGCTCGCCTCGGCGGACACATTGCTGCCGATTGAGACGGTCTTGCAATCGGTGGCACCGGATGTCACGACCAACAACTACGCCGTCGATCCCAACTACCGGCTCGGCTACGTGCAGATCTGGAATTTCGACATCACCCGGGATCTCACCCGCACACTTCAAGCGGGCGTCGGCTACACCGGAACAAAGGGAGCGCATCTCGACATCCTGCGTGCGCCGAACCGCGAGCCAGACGGCACCTTGCGGATCCCCGGCGTGCTCCCGTTTATCTGGGAATCGTCGGAAGGCAACTCGATCATGCACGCGTTAACGTTCCGGCTCCGCAAGCGCCTGACCAACGGCATTGGGGCAGGCGTCGCCTATACGCTGTCACGATCGACCGACAATGCGTCATCGATTGGCGGCAGCGCCAGCGTGGTGGCACAGAACGATCAAGATTTGGCGGCCGAGCGCGGGCTCTCGAGTTTCGACCAACGTCACCGCGTTTCAGGCGATTTTACGTACGAGTTGCCGTTCGGCGAGAACAAACACTGGTTCAAGAGCGGCAGGGCGGCATCGCTCTTCGGCAATTGGCGTCTGAATGGGAATGTGCTGCTCGCGTCAGGCACGCCATTTACGGCACGCGTGCTGGGCGACATCCGCGATGTTGCGCGTGGCACCAACGGAACGTTGCGCGCCAACTACAACGGAGCGCCGATCGAGGTCAGCGATCCAACATCAGCGCTGTTCTTCAACACCTCAGCGTTTTCGATTCCGGCGCCGGGCACGTTCGGCAGCGCAGGGCGCAATACCATCATCGGTCCCGGCACGTCGGTGATGAACCTCGGCCTCACACGCAATATCGCATTCGGACAGACGCGTGGCCTGTCGATTCAACTGCTCGCGAACAATGTGTTCAACACCGTCCAGTTCGCTTCCATCGACACCGTCGTCAATTCACAGACGTTCGGCCAGGTCACCTCAGTCCGCCCGATGAGGCGAATACAGCTGCTCTTCCGGTTTAGGTTTTAGAAGCGCTCTCATAACCACAATGGCCACGAAATCACGACATCACGAAACGGGACATCGAAGGATTTCTTCGTGCTTTCGTGTCTTCGTGGCGGTCGTTCTTCCAATTGTCCTGCTGTTGCCGGTGTCGCCTACCGCGCAGACACCGCAGCAGCCGGCGGCGGTATTCCGCTCAGGGACGGAGCTCGTGCTCGTGAATGTCGTCGTGCGTGACAAGACCGGCGCCGTCGTCCGCGGCCTAACCCGCGACGACTTCAGCGTTTCCGAAGACGACAGACAACAGACGGTGACGAGTTTCGACTTCGAGGAGTTGGACAACGCAAACACGACGATCGCGCTGCCAGATCGACAAACGATCCTTTCCAGCGACGTTTCTACCGCCAGACCGAGCGCGGCACAGGCGTCGGCCGCACAAACACCCACCGCCAGCGTCGACATGCACGGCCGGCGGCTCATCGTGCTGTTCTTCGATCTGAGCGCCATGCAGCCGGAGGAGACGCAGCGAGCCGTGAAGGCGGCGCACGACTACATCGATCAGAAGCTGGCGGCGGCGGATCTGATCGCGGTCGCGTCGTTCTCGACATCGCTCCGCGTCGATCAAGATTTCACGTTCGACCGCGGTCTGTTGGCAAAGGCGATCGACACGTTCGGAGGCGTAAGCGGTCAGGGCTTCGACGCTGGCACGACCGGCGATGTCGACGACACCCCCGACAACGGCGCCACGTTCACGCCCGACGACACCGAGTTCAACATCTTCAACACCGATCGACGGTTGGACGCGTTGCAGAGCCTTGCCAATCAGCTCGCCGGCATCGAGCAAAAGAAGTCGGTGATCTATTTCAGCGGCGGCATGAGTCAGCAAGGGACCGACAACCAGGTGCAGCTGCGCCGCACCGTCGACCGCGCCAACCGCGCCAATGTCTCGATCTATGCCGCCGACATGCGCGGCCTCCAGGCGACCGTTCCTGGTGGCGACGCCGCCACCGCCAGCACACGAGGCGTATCGGCGTTCAACGGCGCGTCCACGCGGAACCAGGGCGATCGGCTCTCGGCGTCCCAAGACACGCTGACGACGATGGCGGAAGACACTGGTGGCCGGGCGTTCTTCGATTCGAACTCGTTCCGCGCCGTGTTCGACCGCGTCGTCAGCGACACATCGGCGTACTACGTCCTTGGTTACAGCAGCACCAACCCTGCGCGCGACGGCCGCTTCCGGCGCATCAAGGTGCAGCTGAAGCGCCGCGACCTCAAGCTCGAATACCGATCCGGATACTATGCGTCGCGCGATTTCGCACATTCGACCAAGGACGATCGCGAGCAACAGTTGCAGGATCAGCTGTTGTCGGATCTATCGTCCACGGATCTGAGCGCCTACGTCTCGACCGCGTACTTCCGTCTCGCCGACAACCTCTACTTCGTGCCGCTATCAGTGATTGTGCCCGGCTATCAGATCCCGGTCACGAAGGCGACGCCGAAAGACAAGGCCACGATCGACGTGCTAGGCATCGTGCGCGATGAACGACAACAGCCGGTCGGGAGGATTCGTGACACAGTGAGGCTTTCTCCGGACTCGGCCGACGACTTGAAGAAAAAGACGGTTCAATACGAGAGCGGATTCGAGGTGCCACCTGGAAAGTACCGTATCAAGGTCGTCGTGCGCGAGAACGGGGACGGCGCGTTCGGCTCGTACGAGACGGACATCGTCATTCCCGACCTGAATAAAGTCCCTCTGAAAGTCAGTTCCATCGTGGTTGGGACCGAGCTACAAACGAACCCCAAAAAGAACGACCGTAACCCATTGCTGCACGACGGCCGCGAGCTGGTGCCGAACGTCACGCACGTGGTCTCGTCTGGGCAACATCTGTATTTCTATTACGAGGTCTACGAACCCGCGCCGCCCGTGAAGGTGATCACGAGCATCGCCTTCTTTCGTGGTAAGGTCCGCGCATTCGAAACGCCGCCCGTGCAAGCCATCGAGCTCACCGGCAGCGACAAGAAGACGGCAGTCTTCCAATTCGACCTGCCAGCCTCCTCGTTACGGCCGGGGTTTTATACCTGTCAGGTCAACGTCGTGGACGATGCCGCAGGACGCTTTACGTTTCCGCGGCTACAGCTCTACGTCCGGAAGTAACCCGAAGCCTCGCTTTCAGAGAACGCGGTCCGTGCGGAAGTGCGCGCACACACGAGTGCCCCTGGCACACCCGCACAGGTGAGTCCGAGAGCGCGTTTCCTGTAACCATCTCCATCCACACGGCTTCCGCGTAACCTCCACGACGGCACGTCGCTGGCTCTCTCACAAGGCAACGGTGCACTGACGCACCCGCCTTGCAGGAGACAACCGATGCGCCACCTTCTCGCCCTTTCCTTCGCCGCTGTTCTGATGACGACGTCGAGCGCGTTTGCGGCCGACCAGGAAAACGCTGCGACCGTCAGCCCCGCCATCACCACCGTCGCGGTCGCCCTGGCGCCGCAATTCGACGCGGCGGCGTTCTCGAAGCGCACGTGGGAACCGAAGCGTCCAGCACTGCTTCCAGCGCTTTACGGCATGTCCGCAGTACTCCAGGGCTACGACGCGTATTCGACGATGACCGTCCTCAAGCACGGGGGCGTGGAAGCGAACCCGATGATGAAAAGCATTACCAAGAACCCGGCGGCATTCATCGGGCTGAAGGCCGGTATGACTGCACTGTCCGTGGTGGCGGCGGAAAAGATGTGGAAGAACCACAATCGCGTCGGCGCGATCGCCACGATGATCGTTTCCAATAGCCTGATGACGTTCGTCGCGGCGAACAACGCCAAAGTCCTGTCGCGCGTGCGCTAAGCCGACGACGCCACACTGTTGCTTGTAGGAAAGATGCCTATATCAACCGCGCCGGTTCCTGGATTAATTTCTCGACGCGATTACGGCCGAGATGCTTCACGACAACAAGGACACCAGAATCGCGGCGCGCGACGCTCTTCTGTGCCGAGTTGGGGATCTGCTTTGTGCGATCCCGTTAGAGCATGTGCGCGAGACGATGCGGCCATTGCCGATCGACGTGGTGCGTGGAACGCCTTCTTACCTTCTCGGCCTGGCCATTATCCGCGGCGCGCCGATGCCGGTTGTCGATGCGGGAACTTTGCTATGCGGGCGGCCTTGCGCGTTCACAAGATTCATTTCGCTCTCCGCGAGCCGGGCAGTCGCGCTAGCGGTGGATTCAGTCGTCGGCATCCAAACGTTAGACGCCCAATGGACCGAAAGTCTCCCGCCTCTCTTACAGCAGGCCGGGCTCGATATCGTTGACAGCATCGGCGCCCTCGATTCGGAACTGCTCCTCGTCCTTCGTTCGGGGCACCTGATTCCTGACGACGTGTGGCCACTGATCGAGCAGGGCCGTCCGGCATGATCGAGCCGCGGCGCCAAGACATCGAACACCTGCGGCAGCTCATCGCACGACATCTCGGACTTCGCATTGACGAGACGAAGCTCGCGAGCGTGATTGCCCAACGGCTGGAGGTGAGGCGGCTCAGTCCGTCCGCCTATCTTGCGAATCTCGATTCGACGACTCCGGATGACCTCGAACTTCAAGCGCTCGCCGCGACACTGACCGTCTCCGAAACATACTTCTTTCGCCAGGCCGACCAGCTCCGCGCCTTTGTTGAGCATGTCGTCCCAGAGCGAATGAAAGCCCAGCGCGACGAGCGCCGGCTGCGCATCCTCTGCGCAGGCTGCTCCTCGGGCGAGGAGGCCTATTCCATCGCCATCGCTCTCCGAACCGTGCTCGATCCCTCATGGGAGGCGTCCATTCTGGCCGTCGATGCGAACCCGGTCGTCATCGAGCGCGCGAAACGCGCGCGTTACTCGGCCTGGTCTCTGCGCGACACACCACTGGACGTACGATCTCGATGGTTCCGCACGGATGGCCGCGAGTTCGTGCTCGACGATGGCATACGCAGCGCCGTGCGCCTAGAAATCCGCAACCTGTTCAGTCCCGACGCGGTCCTATGGCCGCTGTGCGCATACGACATCGTCTTCTTTCGCAACGTGCTGATGTACTTCACCGAGGAGCAGCAGAAGGTGGTCATCGACCGGATCGCACGCGCGTTACGACCCGGCGGCTTCTTGTTTCTTGGGCACGCGGAGACACTGCGATCGCTCTCGCACGAATTCCATCTGCAGCAGGAAGGCGGAGCGTTCTTCTATCGGCGACGGCATGAGACTGACGCTCACGTCGAGCTCCGTGGTCCGCGGCACGCGGCAGCTTCCGTGGCCGGACCGTCGCGGTCGAAGGAATTGCTAGCTGTCCAGACCCAACCGGACCTCGCGTATCGTGCCACCACGGCGAGTCGCCCGGCCAACACAACGGCCCCCGCCAACCGGCGCCATAGTCCAAACCTCGCGCCAGCCCTCACCTTGCTCCGCGCCGAGCGCTTCGCCGAGGCCCTGGAATCACTGCGTGCACTATCGCCCGATCACGAACAGGATCCTGAGGCGCTGCTCTTGCGAGCGGTGCTGCACGCCAACCGCGGACAGTTCGAGCAGGCAGAGAACGACTGCGCGTGTCTGCTGGATTTCGACGAGTGCAATGCCGGCGCCCATTACCTTCTCGGTCTTTGCTGTGAAGAGCGCGGACAACGCGAGCGGGCGGCCCATCACTACGGTGTCGCCGTCTATCTCGATCCTGGGTTCGCGCTCCCCCGTCTCTATCTGGGTCTCTCCGCCAGAAAGCGCGGCGAGTGGGTAAAAGCGCAGCAGGAGTTGGAGCGCGCGCTATTGCTCCTCGACCGTGAAGACCCTGCACGGCTACTGCTTTTCGGTGGAGGGTTCACTCGCGACACGCTCACCACGCTCTGCCGCCGAGAACTTGACGCGTGCGCGCGCCGTACAACCGGGAGATTGATGTGAGCGGACGAGTGCAATTACTCAAGGCGGCGTTCGATCAGACCTTTGCCACCGCGCCGGTGCTCGATCGGCCAGAACATGAGGATCTGCTGCTGCTGAAAATCGCCGGCACCGATTTCGCCGTCCGTTTCTCGGAAGTTGCGCGAGTCGTCCGGGGCTTCCAGATCGCATGGCTGCCTAGCCAGGCACCGGCGCTACAAGGCATCGTCGGCATCGATCGAAACGTGGTTCCGGTGTTCGACCTCGCGCGGCTCCTCGACTTGACCGCGCCCGTCGCGCCCGGTGCACTGCTGCTGGCGACCGCCGCCCCAGTGGCGTTCGCGGTTGATTCGATTGTGGGCCATCGTCGCGTGGCCCCAAATGACATCGTTCCCGGCGGCTCCTCGCGGACAGCGCCGCTCCGCGAAGTGTTGACGAGCGCCGCACTGCATCTCGTGGATCTGTCCACGGCGGTGCATGCGCTGCGTGCGTATCTTGCTCAGGGCTCGACTCTCACCACTGGAGACACTCGATGAGGACATTCGGACAGAAAGTGAGCGCTGGATTCGCCGGCGTGTTCGTCATTCTGGCAATCGTGGGATTGATTGCATACTTCAGCGTGGCCTCGCTGACCAAGACCAGTTACGGTGTCACCGAGGCCAATGCCATCGTGGTGAAGATCGCCGATCTTCTCAGCGAGATGAAGGATGCCGAAACCGGCCAACGCGGTTTCACCATCACTGGCGACGAGGCCTTCCTCGCCCCATACAATGCCAGCAGCGTCGCCGTACCGGAATTACTGCGCGAGTTGCGGCAGATGACGGCCGGCGCGGCCAACCAGCAAGCGCGTCTCGCCGCCGTCGAGACGATCGTGTCGGCCAAATTTGCCGAACTGCGTACGGTGATCGAGCTGCGACGCACGGGTGGTCTCGAGGCGGCAGCGCGGCGCGTGAGCCTCGGCGAGGGCAAGCAGCAAATGGACGACCTGCGGCGCCTTCTCGGCGAGATGCATGGCGAGCAGCAGGCTATCCTTCGGCAACGTGCCCTCGATGTGGAGAGTGCCGCTCGAAGCGCACGTTTGGCCATCGTGATCGGCGTCGGCACGGCGCTGCTGTTCACATTTGTCATCGGCGCGTTTCTTTCGAGGCTTCTGTCGCAACAGATCGGCCAAGTCGTCGGCCAGGTTCAGAGCTCGTCGGCGGAGCTGCAGGCGGCAGCCCAGCAACAAGCCACGGGTTCGAAGGAGCAGGCCACCGCAATGGCCGAAATCAGCACCACGATCAGCGAGCTGCTGGCTACTTCGCGGCAAATCACGGAAAGCGCGCAGCACGTGGCGCATATCGCGACGCAGACAGCCTCGGCCGCGCGCGCCGGCGACGCCACGGTCAGCGCAGTCCACGACTCGATTCTCGGAATCCGCCGTCAAGTCGATTTGATTGTCAGTCACATGCTGGAGCTCGGGAAGAAGTCGCAGCAGATCGGACTGGTGCTCGACATCGTGTCCGAGCTCGCAGAGCAAACCAACATCCTCGCCATCAACGCCACGATCGAAGCCGCCGGTGCCGGCGAGAACGGACGCCGCTTTGCCGTGGTTGCCGATGAGATCCGGAAGCTGGCGGACCGCGTCACCGATTCGGCGAAGGAAATCCGCGTGTTGGTCGACGACGTCCGCAGTGCCGTCAACAGCACGGTGATGGCGACCGAGACCGGTTCGAAGGCGGTGGACGCTGGCTCGAAGCAGTTCGGACAGGTCACGACGTCGATCAAGGAGATCTCCGATCTCGTCATCACGACGACCGACGCAGCGAAGGAGATCGAGCTCTCTACCAAACAGCAGGTGTCAGCCGTCGAACAGGTGAACGTCGCGATCAGCAATGTCGCCCAGACCTCGCGCGAGACCGAAGCGAGCTCTGGACAGACTCAGATCACCGCGACACAGCTGGCCACGCTCTCGAACGATCTTCTGCGTCTGGTGCAACGGCAGGCGGCTGCGTAGTGAGCGCCGACCGTTACAAGTACTTCAGGATCGAGGCCCGCGACATCACCGAGCAGCTCGGCCGCGGAGCGCTCGAGCTCGACAAAGGTGCCGCGAAGGACACCGTTCTTCCGGCATTGCTACGGCACGCGCACACCCTCAAGGGTGCCGCGCGCGTCGTCGGCCAACGGGACATCGCCGACTGCGCCCACGCGATCGAAGAACTGCTCGGAGCCGAGCGCGGTACGGACGGCGGCATGTCGCGGCAGGCGATTGACGATGTGCTGGCATACATCAATCGCATCGACACGCAGTTGCGCCAGCTCGCAGGCCCGGTCGAGGCGCCTGGCACCCCAGCGCCGCATTCGCCCGATCCGGCAACGCCAGTGCTCGATACCCCGATCGCGAATCAGGAGATCGACGAATTGCTCGACGCAATCTTCGCGGCGCATGCCGGGGTGCGTGCGTTAAGCCCTGGACTCGGCGAACTCGGGCGCAGCAGGCAGATCGCGGCGCTGGTGACCGATCAGCTCTCGCGCCCTCGCCAACCGGACTCCGTCAGGAGCACCTCCGCAATCGATCGCGCGCGGACGATGACCGACGATCTTGGCAAGCTGCTCGCGGCTGCGGAACGACGCGTCGCCACAGGACTCGAACAGTTGCAGCGAGAGCTGGACGGCGTCCGCGAAGCCGCAGAGCAGCTCCGGTTGGTTTCAGCGGGGACGCTATTCAACTTCCTCGAACGAGCCTTGCGCGATGCCGCGCGAACGCTCGATAAACGCATCGTGTTCGAGGCCACCGGCGGCGACGTACGGCTCGATCCATCGGTCGTGACCGCCGTGCAGGGTGCGCTGCTGCACGTCGTACGGAACGCCGCCGTACACGGCATCGAAGACGAAGCAACGCGACGCACTGCCGGCAAGCCACCGGAAGGACGTGTGTCACTCGAGGTGTCCCAACGCGGACGGATGGTGTCGGTTGTATGCCGCGACGATGGGCGTGGCATCGATCTGAACCGTGTCCGGTCGGCTATCGATGCCATCGACGGAATGTCTTCGGACGTGGCGGACGAGGCCGCCCTCATGCAGCGACTGCTGCGCGGCGGCATTTCGACCGTCGCCTCTGTGAGCGGACTCGCGGGACGTGGTATCGGCCTGGACGCCGTCCGCGAGGCGATCGAACGTCTGGGAGGCCAGGTGAGCCTTCATACGGAGCCCGGACAAGGCACCGTGGTACGGCTCAGCGTCCCTCTATCTATCGCGGCCTTCCCCGCACTCATTGCCGTCATTGAACGTGGGACCATCGCCATCCCGCTGGGGGCCGTGCGGGCCACGGTGCGGCTGAGCGAGAGTGAGATCATCAGGGGCAACGGTCAGGACAGCATGATGTTCGAGGACGTCGGGATTCCGCTCGTGTCGCTACAACAGGCACTTTCGCCGTCACTGGTCGTGCCACCGACGAAGAATCTCTCCGCCATCGTCGTGCAAGGACGCGAACGGCTCGTGGCGTTTTCAGCGGATTGGCTGCTTGGAGTGCAGCCCATTGTTATGAGGCCCCTCTCGAACTGGACGCCATCGAACCCCATCGTCGCGGGTGCGGCATTCGATACCGAAGGCCGGCTCCGCCTGGTGCTCGATCCGGATCGACTGGTGGACACGACCACTACGATTATGAGCGCGCCGACGGCGGCGCCAGCGCCGCGCCTTCCGGTGCTGGTCGTCGACGACTCGCTGACCACCCGAATGCTCGAGCAGAGCATTCTGGAGTCGGCCGGCTATGTCGTGGATATGGCCACGACCGGCGAACAGGCCCTGGAAATGGCGCGCGCCACCTCGTATGCGCTGTTTCTCGTCGACGTCGATATGCCGGGCATGGATGGTTTCACGTTCATCGAGCACATCAGACGAGAGCCGGCGCTCGCGCGTATTCCAGCCATTCTCGTCACCTCGCGCGATGCCGCCGAAGACCGCCAGCGCGGGCAAGACGTCGGCGCGCACGGCTATCTGGTGAAGAGCGAATTCGATCAGGCCGCACTCCTGGCCCAGATTCGCGAGCTGGTCGGCTGATGAAGAAGACGCGCGTCCTTGTCGTCGAAGATTCGCTGACCGTACGGCAGTATCTGTGTGATGTCCTGCGGACCGATCCGTCGCTGGAGGTCATTGCCGATGTAAGCGACGGCAAGGAAGCCATCGAGCTCTGTCAACGCCTGAGGCCAGACGTGATCAGCATGGACATGATCCTGCCGCTGATCAGCGGGCTCGGCGCCACCGAGTACATCATGGCGCACTGCCCGACACCCATTCTGATTGTGTCCGCATCGATCAATCGCGGCGAACTGTTCAAGACCTATGAAGCGCTGGCCGCCGGCGCCGTCGACGTGCTCGAGAAATCACTCGCCGAAATGAATCCGGAGTGGGAGCGTCGGTTCATCGCCGCGGTAAAGCTAGTGGCACGCATCAAGGTCGTCACCCACCCACGCGGACGACTCGGTGCGCTCGGCCAAGTGCGCCCGACACCGCCTGGTTCAGCGATTCATGTATCGCCCGCGCGGAGTCAGCATCGGCACGAGATCATCGTCATTGGGGCATCCACGGGCGGGCCGGGGGCCATTCTCGCCGTGCTTCGCGCCCTGCCGTCCCCGATGCCGCTGCCGGTGGTGTTCGTGCTGCACATCGGCGAACCCTTCGGCGCGTCCTTCGCGGAATGGCTCGACGGCCAGACCGGCACACGCGTCGCCTACGCCAGAGACATGGCACCCATCGCCGCATCGATCGGACAGATCACGATGGCGCCACCCGATCACCATCTCACCGTGCAGGGCGGTCGCTTCCACTTGTCGCACGCCGCACCTCGACACTCGTGCCGCCCGTCGATTGACGTGCTCTTCGAGTCGGTGGCCGCCGAGTACGGCGCCCGCGCGATCGCTTGTCTGCTCACGGGGATGGGACGTGATGGCGCGGCCGGCCTACTCGAGATCAGGCGCAGTGGAGGCTTCACGATCGCCCAGGACGAGCAGACGTCTATCGTCTACGGCATGCCGCGCGAAGCGATGGCCCTGGGAGCTGCCGAGCGCAAGCTGGCACTCAACGAGATCGGGCCAGTCATCGCGACCCTCCTCGCGCAGTCAGAGCCTTTGTCATGAAGACGCGCGTCCTCATCGTGGACGACAGCCTCACGATCCGCATGGATCTGCTCGAGGTGTTCCGGGATGCCGGTTTCGAGGCGACCGGATGCGAGACGCTTGCGGCGGCCCGCCGATCGCTTGCCAATGGCAGCTATACCGTCTGCATCCTGGACGTCATGCTGCCCGACGGCGACGGCGTCGAGCTCCTGCGCGAGATCCGCGGCGCTCCCGAGCACTGCGCCACCGTGGTCATCATGCTTTCCTCGGAGTCGGAGGTACGGGATCGCATTCGCGGGCTTCAGACCGGCGCCGACGAGTATGTGGGCAAGCCGTACGATTCTGGCTACCTGGTCGCTAAAGTACGAGATCTGGTGCGGCGGCGCGGCGATCATCTGACCGCAGCCACGGCGGCGATCCTGGTCATCGACGACAGTCAGACATTTCGCGAAGAACTGCGGGCGGCGTTTGACTCTGCGGGCTATCACGTCATGACCGCCGCGAATGGCGAGGATGGCCTGAGAACGGCGGCAGCTGAGCGTCCCGATGCCGTGGTCGTCGACGGCGTGCTCCCGGGGATGGATGGCGCGACCGTCATTCGCCACATCCGCCTCGATGCCGCGCTTCGCGACATACCGTGCCTCCTGCTCACAGGCTCTCTCGACAAGGAGGCGGAGCTCAGCGCGCTTGACGCCGGCGCCGACGGCTTCATCCGCAAGGAAGAAAGCCTCGAGATCGTACTGGCCAAAGTCGCAGCGGCGCTACGCCAGACGAGCGGCAGAAGAAAGGCCGAGAAAGCGGCCAGTTTACTTAGTCCTAAGAAACTACTGGCCGTGGACGACAGCGCGACTTACCTGCAGGAACTGAGCGATGCGCTGACCGGCGAGGGGTACAACGTCATCTGCGCGCGCTCGGGCGAGGAGGCCATCGAACTGCTGGCCGTACAGACGGTCGATTGCATCCTGCTCGACCTTATGATGCCCGGCATCGGAGGACAGGAGGCATGCCGCAGGATTAAAGCAGCGCCAATTGTCCGCGACATTCCTCTCATCATTCTCACCGCGCTCGAAGATCGGGACTTAATGATCGAGGGCCTGAGTGCCGGTGCCGATGACTACCTGACAAAGACTAGCGATTTCGAGCATCTGAAAGCGCGGGTGCGGGCACAGCTACGACGCAAGCAGTTTGAAGACGAGAACCGACGCATCCGCGATGAACTGCTTCGCAAAGAGGTGGAGATCGCCGAAGCGAGGGCGGCACGAGAGCTGGCAGATACAAGACGAGTGCTCGTCGAGGAGCTCGAGAAGAAGAATCGAGAGCTTGAATCATTCAGCTACTCGGTGTCACATGACCTTCGGGCACCGCTACGAGCGATTAGCGGCTTCAGCCAACTATTGCACGATGAAGCCAACGCGTACCTGTCGCCCGCGGGAAAGCAACACCTCGACCGGGTACAGGCGGCCGCGGCCCGGATGGCCGAACTCATCGACGATCTTCTGGAGCTCTCGCGGGTGGGACGCGCGGAGATTCATCGCCGGTCGACGAATCTTTCCCAACTCGTACGCGAAGTCGTGGACGAACTCGCACAACGTGAACCTGGAAGGACTGTGCGTGTGGAAATCGAAGACGGCCTACTCGCGAAGATCGATGCCCGCTTGATGCGAGCGGCCTTCGAGAATCTGCTGGGGAACGCCTGGAAATTCACCTCCAAGGTGGAGACCCCCACCGTCAGCTTCGGGCAGGCCCATGTTGATGGCATCCAGGCCTTCTTTATCCGCGACAACGGCGCCGGTTTCGACATGGCGTCTGCCGGTCGTCTCTTCAATCCATTTCAGCGACTGCACAGCGCGTAAGACTTTCCCGGAACCGGCGTCGGCCTTGCCACGGTGCAACGGATTGTCGATCGACACGGCGGCAGAATCTGGGCCGACAGCCAGCCAGGAGCTGGAGCCACGTTCTACTTCACTTTGCCGTCGGAACGCTTGGAAGGACTACTTGATTTAGGCGCGCCATCCAGGCCCGTTATCTAAATGGTGCGGCTTGTAGGAATGGCACTTATAGGCTGTAGGAGAGATACCTATATCAACGACGAGTCCATGGAGCTGATATACGACGGACGTGGCGCTCAAGACTTTCTCTTGCGCAAGCCTTCAAGATTTTTTCAGACATAGCTGACTTTGATCTGCCAATTCAGCATCGATAGCCGATACGCTGGGAGATGCTAGGAAGGAGCAGCAATGTCCACGATGTCTAATATCGACGCGACCGGCTTGAAGCGAGCTGACATTACACAAGCGAATCGACGACGCTACTTGCGGATCGGCGTAGAGGGACTCGGCATCGACGCCTGCCTGATCCCAAGCCAAGTCCCAGTCACACTACTTGAAATGGGACCGGGCGGCTTTTCGATGCAGCTATCCGAAGAGTGTCAGGCCGGTGACGTGTATACCGTAAGAATCTCGTCTGAGCTCTGCCCGCCGATCGAATTGACGGCGCGCGTCGTTCACCGCTTGCGCGCGCACCTGGGCACTGGCGAATCGGTGTATCTCGCCGGTCTGGAGTTCGTCAAGTCTAGGACGCCTGGACTGAAGAAATTGCTCGATAGGTTGGCTCACGTCGACCGATCCTGAAACCAGGAAGGACATCGACGCGACGGTCTCGACTTACGACCGTCAGCCCTCCTGTACCACACTTACCTAGCTGCTCAAGACACCTATCTCGATCGCGGTGGGCCTATTCAGGTCGCCGGCGCCATGCTGGTCGGCAGTGGGTCGACCAGCGTCATCGGTTTGGCTTGCGCCCCCATGCCGCCAGCAGTAGACTCCCGCATTCTCGTGTTGGCATGACGAGCGCGTATACGAAGCACCACAAGGACAAGACGGGTGCCCGAAAGCAAAGACTTCTTTCGGCTGATCGCGAAGACAGCACCGCTCATGATCTGGGTCACAGACATCGCGGGGCACGTCACCTATTTCAATGAGAGCTACCTTGATTTCACCGGGCTCTCGCTCGCCGAAGCGCTAGGCGATGGCTGGATGAAGGTGACGCACCCCGATGACGTCCAGCGTTGCCGCGAGCTCTACATAAAAGCCGCCGAGCAACGTGAGTCGTTCCAAATGGAGCAACGCCTTCGCCGCTACGACGGCGAATATCGGTGGGTGGTGAGCACGGGCGTGCCGCGTTGCGACGAGAACGTGGCGTTTGCCGGCTATCTTGGCACGGCCATGGATATCACCGAGCGCAGGCAGGCTGAAGAGGTCTTGTCCACTGTCAATCAGCGATTGATCGAAGCCCACGAAGAAGAACGGACCCACCTCGCACAAGAGCTGCACGACGATATCAATCAGCGGCTGACGATTCTGATCTGGCGTTGCGATCTGTTGCTGCGTGATTCTCGGAACCTGCCAGCGCCACCCAAACAGTGGATCGAAGATGTACGCCAGGACGTGGCAAGTATCCTGAGCGATATTCAAGCGATCTCACACCGACTACATCCTCCGCACTTAGAACTCGGGCTTGCGAGTTCGGCGACACAATTGTGTCGAGAGATTTCCGCTCAGAAGAACGTCGACGTCACCTTGCAGGTCGATGAGCTGCCTAGTGGCATGCCAGGAGAAGTTTCTTTGTGTCTCTACCGAGTCTTGCAAGAGGCTCTACAAAACGTGACGAAGCATAGCGGCGCGCGGCGTGCCGACGTACGGCTACGTAGCAGCGGTGACCGGATAGAATTGACAGTCAAGGACTCTGGCGTCGGCTTTGACCTCGACAAAGTGATGAAGGGACGAGGGCTTGGCCTGACGAGCATGAAAGAGCGCTTGAAATCGATCGATGGACAGCTGGTGATCGATTCAGGACCGAAGCATGGCACGACGATAAGGGCCCTGGTGTCGCTGCGACACAACTAAATAAGAGACGGCGCCTGATTCGTCCCTGATCTCATCGACTGAGCTACTTCGAGAGATTGAAGTAAGCGGATAAGAGCTGACCGCTATTCAACTTCACGAACAGCGTGTAGCAGCCTAGGCCCGGGGTTGCCCAGTTGTAGACGTATTGATTACTCCCAGCGTCGTACCGCAGGCTCGTGCTGCCCGTGGTGCTCGTCTCCAGCGCATCGGTCGCGTCCCCTGAGAACTCGCTGCACGAGGTCGCCTTGTAGGCAATGGACGTCACCGCACCGAGAGAACTGATGTACGCGCTATTTCCGTCGCGCAACTGCCATTTGACCGGGTAAGTCCGTCCAGCCTTACCGGTGTTGACGACGGGTGCGTCATTCACAGGCGCGAAGAATCCGCTGAAGTTATAGTTGACGGCGTAGGTTGTGCTCGCGCTGTTGCTGTTGCCCGCCTTATCGGTCGCGGTGCAGATGACGGTTTTGATTCCCGGCGTGGTTGTATTCAAAGCACCGCAGCTCTCTGCGGCCAATCCGGAAAGTTCATCTGCCGCGCCTGACGTGGCCGCTGCTGTGCCATTCAGAAAGATGCTGCTTGGGGTGACCCATGGACTCAGCGTCGGTTTGGTCTTGTCGATGGCGGCTACGTAGGAGGCCGTCGGAGCTACGTTGCCTGCGCGATCCTGACAGGCTGCGGAGAGCGCCAGCGCGCTACCCTCGCCGGACGAAGTGCTGCTTGTCGGGCAGGTCAAGGGGTCGAGTGCCGATGCGCCCGCGTTGTCTGTCCAATGCCAAGTGACGGTGACATCCGTATTGTTCCAACCCGCAGGGTTCGCTGTCGGCGATGCCGTGGGATTGGCGGTGGGCGGAGCGACATCGGACGCCACTGCAAACAGGGAGAAGGAGTCCGTACTACCGCAGATCCGATTGTTCACGGTGTCGGGCGAATCAGCCTCGGTGATATCTGACCACACCCCGCCGTGGAAGTGGAGCAACCGAAGTGCGAGCTCGTTCGAGAGCGTTTCGTCGTACGGGACGCACACCTGGACGCCGCCGGCAAATGTCCCCGTCGTGGTGAGATCGAAGGCGGCGTTCGCTCCCGCCACCTGGAAGCCGGATGGCGCTTCCACGGAGGCTGCGGACTGGACGACCAGGCTGATGTCTCCCGCGTCCTGCACCGACTCGAACGTCAACACAACGCCTGTCTCCACCGGGTTGCCGCCCTCGTCCGTGGCTTCGGGCACGGCGACGACGTTCTCACCGGGATCGATGACACCGGGCTCCGCGAGGGCGATGGAGTAGGTGCCGCTGAGCAGGTCAGGCCCATCGCCGCAGACGCCGGTATTGGCGCGGACGCAGAAGATGCCGTCGGGTTGCAGACGCGCGCCGTACGCCGAGCCGCCCGCGAGGCCAAAGAACGCGTTCTCCAGCTTCACCGCCGTTCCGAGAGGCAAACCAAAGACGGCTTCCGTGGCGGAGGGGTCCCAGTCCGTCGACGACCAGCGACCGAACGTTCCGAATTCATAGGTGATCAGCGTGACGGACTGTGCGGCCGCATCGTAGTTGAAATATCCTGATCCGCCCGTCGAGAAGTTGAACGCGTAGGTGCCGCTGACCGAGGGCTGTGGTGGCACGTACGGAGTGATGTTGTAGGTGCCGCTGACGAGGTCACCCGCGCCACACGCACCTGCGTCAAGCCTGACGCAGAAGGTTCCGTTGCTTCGCAGCCGGAACGCGACGGCAGAGCCGCCGGTCAGGTTGAAGGACGTGTCTTGGAAGACCGTCGATCCGAGCAGCACGCCGAACGCGTTGCGCGTGTTGGTCGCGGTCACAGTGGTCGATACACTTCCGAACGACCCAAAGCTGGCAGCGAGAGCGGTGATGGCACCGCTCGATGAGTCGTAGATGTAAGTGCCGGACCCACCCGTTGAGAAGTTGAACGCGTACGTGCCGCTGGCCGGCAGCGTCGCGAGCGCAATGTTGTAGGTGCCGCTATACAGATCGCCCGCGCCGCAAGCGCCGCCATCGGGCCTGATACAGAACGTGCCGTTGGCTCGCAGACGTACGCTGCTCGCTGAGCCGCCAGAGAGGGGCAAGAACGTGTTGTCCTGGATCAGCGATGAGCCGAGAACGGGGGCGCCAAAGATGTTCGTCGCCGACGGCGTGTTGTTGAAGTCGGTGGAAATGCTTCCGAAGCTCCCGAAGTTCAAGCGAAACACGGGGATTCTACGATTCACCGCGTCGTAGGTGAAATAGCTCGTCCCGCCACTCGAGAAGTTGAGTGCGTAAGTGCCGCTGGGCGAGTTCGGCGGCGGCACATACGGCGCGATGTTATAGGTGCCGGCGATCAGACACGGCAGCGTTTCCGCCGACGTCGCGTAGAGGCAGAACGTCCCGTCAGTGAACACACGGAGGCGCGCGCCTGTCGACGTGGCGCCGAAGAAGGTGTTGTTCTGTTTGACGGCCGGGGTCGGTGGCGCTCCGAAGACGTTGGCGGTCGTTGTGCTGTCGAAACCATACGGCGGAATGTTTCCGTTTATCCCGAAGCGCAATGTAATCGAACTCGTGGTCTTCGCCACGTCGTCATAGACGAAGGTTCCCGTGCCGCCGGTGGAGAAATTGAAGTTGTAATTTATCGGGCCGGCGCTCGCGGAACCCGCCAGCGCCAAGAACACCAGCAAGCGAATCACCACAGTCTTCATGCTTTGCCCCTACACTCATGAGCGCATACGACCCTCCATAGAGGCCGATTCGCCCAGTAAACCTGCTGATGAGGTTGCGAGGATAACACATTCTTTATGTCGCCTCAGCCGTGCGGCATCGAGGAAGCGGCCGGGAGGTGAAGGGGAGCGTAAGACCCACATCTCAAGTGATGTGTTGACGCGGATGTCGCCTGGTGCAGGCCTTGCACGGCCTGAGGTTATGACATGGCTCGCGTGGATGATGCTCGCCATCCTCCTCGCGTCCGTCGCGGCGTTGACAGGTATCAAGCCGAAACGTACGCGGCCCGTCGCGGGCACGCAGCTGATGGGCGTGGCTCGTGTGGTGTTGTTGATTGGCTCGCGACCGTATCTACGCGCTCTACGGCAATCGTTGACGACGCAAGTTGGCCAGAGTCAATTGGCGGTCGTCGGCTTCACTTCGGCCTCGCGCAGTGTCACGCGGTCGATAATCTTCATCGCTGCTTGAAGCAGTCCAAGATCCGACGCCGAGAGCGCCTCATCTTTCGACGCTTCCGCCGTCCAGGCAGTCATGTCGGAAACAAGCTTTGTGGAGAGCGCGACGAATTCCTGTGCGGTCATACTCACGGCGCGTGCAAACAGGCTGCCGCGCATTAGCTAAGGTAGGAATGGTGCGCGTCGATGAGCTGCACACATTCGGTGTTCCGATGCGTTCTGAGCGCCAACCAGTGTGCCGACTAGAATCTTGTGATGTCGATACAGAGCGTCTGCGGATCGACGCCTCCGGCTGGCATTACTTCACAGGGATGGGCACGTGGAATGGCGAGGTCTATCCGACAACATGGTGCGGCACGACCGCTGAAATGGCGCGGTTGACGAAATCAGCGATCGCCTCGTGCGTCGTCGGATCTTCGTCTGTCACGAATTCAAAGCCGCCGATAAATAACGTTCTTCCTCGGGTGTTGATCCGGAGGAGGTGCACTAGTTTCACAACGAAGACCGCCTCCAGGTCGTTATCGATCTTCAAGCGGACCGGCGCCAGCGTTCCAGTGATGCATTCGTGAAGCATTTCGGCGGAGAAGCCGCCGCTGTTCAAGTCCAGCACTGTGAGGGCGCCGCCGACTAGATGGGTGCCTTGAATATGACCGCGCACCGGGAATCGTTCCGAGCGTCTCCTATTGGAGGCCGCATGGTCTGGCTGCATAAATGTCTCTCCACAAGAGACTTTCGGCACGCATTCCAGTGGCTCCAGTCCGTATCCGTCTTACGCGTTGTAAGCGCCGCAACACCCTGTGAAACGATTTTGCGTGTCTTTATACACGCCAACCGCCTATACCGTCTCCCGCTGAGGGGCCCCATGACACGTATCAGCCGCTGGCCGCCGTTGTTTGCCGTTCTTGTCGCCCTTACCCCTTCAGTCGCCCTTGGCCAAACCATCTCCGATCAGTGGCCCGGGCTCACCACGGCTGAGCTTAAAACCGTCTACGTGCTCGCGCGTTCAGGCAACGAGACGACTGGGAAGCTGCTTGGGTTGACTCCTGATTCACTGATGCTGCTGGTGGGCGATGTCGAGCAACGATTCGATGCGACCGATGTCGCCCGCATTCAAACGCGCGACTCTCTCAAGAACGGCACGCTCATAGGTGCCGCCATCGGTCTGGCAATGGGCTTCGTTGCCGCGGGTATTTCGGACTGCTCCGGGCCGCACCCCGGTGGTGCTTGCCCGGGTTTTCGCGTCGCTGCCGTCGTGGTGTCAACAGGCATGTACGCTGGACTTGGCGCGGTCGTCGATGCCGCGATTCGCGGCCGCACAACGCTGTATGAGGCACCTCATCGTCGTTGACAGCGTCAGGCCGCGCTTGAGCGCCGCCGATCCATGAGCGGCAGCCGAGGCAGCTTGCGGCGATCAGCGACTTGGCGCCGATCGCGGGCGGGATACGACAACACGTCAATCCGAAATCAACTCAATCTTTTTGAGCAATATCGACACCGCCCGGCCGTCCGGTTCTGGCAATGAATGAAGCGGTCCCGCGAGAACCTCGAGTCGAAGGGTGCTGCGGTACTTCACCGGTATCTGGATCTCGAAATCGCCTGCGGCTTCAAGGCAACGTTCGGCGATGACTTCCTGATCGGACTTCAGGACGATTTTCAAAGAATCCTCTCCGAGTTTCGGAAAGGCCCCCTTCACGGACAACACTCCCAGCCGTCGCGCTCCCTTGAGGTGAATGCGAGCCGAGGCTCCCATCCACCCGTCAGCGAACACTCCTTCCGATCTCAAGGCCTGGGTCGCAATTCTTGCGACGATGCTCGTCAGAACCTGATCGTCTTGCTGTAACGGAGTAGCTTTTCCATAGAGCGCATGTTTCTCTATGCGACTCATTGACTGCGGATTTCCGGTAAGGCTGAACGTCCGGCCTGACCTGGGCGTCGACGACGTGTACGCGAAACACAGAAGGATCCGCGTGCCGCTCACAGGCTTCAGTCCTCTGTGGAAACCGACCGTATCCGCGATAATCATCGTTCTTTGCGGACCGGTGCAGATGCGCCAGAGTTCATCTGGCAAGAACGTCCTCATCTCTTCATCCGGCACTCGTCCGAGCACCCCCTCGTATTTCTTTTCGAACAATCCGAGCGGTTGCGTCTTCGGAATATAGCTGAATGGTCCGGAGTGAAGGGTGACATCGGTGAGGTAGGTAAAGACCTTGACTACCCTTTCGTCCTCGGGATCGCGATGCCATAACTGTGTGGACTTCGCAATGCTCGACGTCGCGAAATCCACTCGCGCGTCTATGGAATTCAGGTGCGGCCACATCCCGAAGTAGCCACTCACGATTTCAAGAAGTTTCTTGTCGGTCGCTGTTCTGACGATTGCGTCCGCGGCATCAAAGCTCTGTGACGTGACCTTCAGAGAGTAGTCGTACTTTTCGGGCGAGCGATCGTTCGCTCGTTTCCCGGTGACGATCGCCTGGACGTCAGGAGCGGCGACTGCTGCCGCAATCGCTTGCGACGTCTGCTCCAGCGCCTCCTGGTTCCTCTCTGTCAGGAAGTCTCCCGCCGTGCCGGTAATAATTCCCTCGCGTTTCATTTGATCGACAAAGGGACGCGTGTCGGGAAAACGTGTGGGAGTCGCAAGATGGCCAACCGTCGGCCAAAGGTTGGAAGCGAATTTCCAGTTCAGATGCAACATGCACTTCGTCTCACTTCAGAGGCTGTGGCGACGAGTATACGTGTGGAGGCGCGGAATGACTGTCCCTTCCGATTGAAGAAGGTGAAGTCCTATGCCAAATCAGTCGATCTGGACTCCGTTCGCGTTTGCCCATTCATTGATGGCGTCATCGACGATCTGGGAGTGCATATCGAGACTGAAGTCCCACGACGCGCCCTCATGATCGGTGTCAGAAGCGGTTCCTGACTCATCCAGTTCGGCAGAGAATGACAAGCGACCACCATTCGAGAAGTACATTCCCTCGATGCTCCCGGCGGAAATGTCGGCTTCGACGTCGTAGCATCGAGGCCGATCGGGTGAGCACGCTTCCACCGTCTCCGAACCGTTCACGTACTCTCGAATCTCGTTCCAATGGACCGACAGCGCATCTTGCCGAGAAAGATCATGCGTTGGGGATTCATCTTGGTATAGGCCGGGTGCTCGCCAAGTAGCGTCGCCGCCTCGTTGAGGTGTGTTTGGAAGGCTCAACGTCTCGCCTGACGTCTTCCGCGCCGGCGACTTGTTCTCTTCCGTCAACCATCCGAACACAACGACGAGAGCAAGAACGATCCAGATCCAATTGTGTGATGACGAATGGTGCGCAGGCTCCGTCACGTTGTTACCTTCTTCGCGAGCCTCAGATCAGAAGCCATTCGTTGGGCCGGAGGCGAGGTATACGATGCAGTCCCTTAACGTGGTCATATTCGACTCGAATAGAAGCGCCACGGCGGACATTTCGGAGTTGAGCACACTCACGATTGCAGTCTTTTCATCACGAGCTTGCAAGACAAATCCAGCGCGCTAGCCGCATCTCCATGCAAAAGGAGACTTTCAAGTAAGACAGATACCGACACGAGATCGGCGTTAACCCGGACGATCTAGGGGGCAATTTGATTGCGGGGGCGCGCAATCGGCGGGACTTGCAGCTAAATTGTGAGCCGCTGGAGGTGTTGAGGATTTTACAGCGAGCCCAGACGTTCAGGCAGAAGAGCCAACTTCAGTTTGTGATCGAAACAAATTCGACGCGTCAATGGCGACGGACTTTGACAGCAGCGTTTGGTAAGTGGCGAAGTTGCGATCTCGCGTCGCACGTTTTTTTCGTACTTCAAATCGAAGGACGACAGCCTCCAGCCAAGTCCGTCACGCATTGGCGACGCGATACGCGGCGACGAACTGCTCGACTTGACGAGTGATCTCCGTGCTGACAGTGCGTGCGAGCTGTGCCGAGGGGACAAGCAGCACCTGCGTCTGGGCCTTCCACGTCTGTGCTCGGTTGAACGTCACCTGGGGATTGCGCCGCAGGAAAACTATCTGTACGAAGTCGACTTGGACGAAGAGCCCTGCGAGGTTGCTGCTTGACGTCGATGCGGAGACCGTAATCCGCATGTGGGGGTCGCCCGTCGGAAAATCGCCCAGCCCGAGCACGCGAATGCCCGCTTCGCGCAGCTGCGATTTGATCGCCTCTGTCATCAACTCCCGGGACAGATCCCGGGGAATCGGATCGTCTACGACCACTCGAACGCCGTCGAGATCCGCCAGGCTGGCACGATCGTCAATCTGCTGGCGCATCAACAGCTGGCGGAGAACCGGGCCCACGCAGAGAATTCTGTGATTTCGACATCTAAGCCAAATCTGCCGGCTTCACTGGCAAGGTTCGAATCCGTTTACCTGAAGCCTTGTAGATGGCGTTAATGACGGCTGGCGCTATGGCGGGATTCGTCACCTCACCGGCTCCGCTTGGGCGTTCTCTGCTTTCGACGATGATCACGTCCACCACCGGTACTTCGTCCATCCGCATCATGTCGTGCTGGTTGAAGTTCGACTCCTTCACCCGCCCGCGTTCGATCGTGATCTGACCTTTGAGCGTTGCCGACAACCCGTACACGATGCCTCCCTCCACCTGCTGTCTCAGGATGTGGGGGTTGATCACCTGACCGCAGTCGATCGCACAGACCACTCGATGCACACGGACTTTGCCACTGATGACGCTGACCTCGGCGATCTGTGCATTGAAGCTGCCGACGTTTGATCCAAGCGCCACGCCCAGCGCATGACCAGTCGGTAGCGGCTTGCCCCAGCCGGCCCTTTCAGCAGCCAGGTTCAACACGTTAAGCAACCGTGGCGACTGCGCGAGCAGACGCCGACGCGCCTCGACCGGATCCTTGCCGCCAGCCCCACACAACTCGTCGAAGAACGCCTCGGCAAAAAACGTATTCTGCGCCGCCCCTGGCGCGCGCCAAAACGAGACCGGCACGTGGGTGTTTGCCATGCTCCACTCGACCAGGAAGTGCGGCAACGAATACTGGAGGTCCGAGAGGCCGGTAACGGCCATTTGGTCCAGGCCATCCCGGAGCCGAAAGAAAGACGGGCAGGCGATTTTTGCTTTGACGACGGCGGGCCAGCCGCTCTCGTCGAGCGCGCCTGTCAACTCGCAGCGCGACGCCGGACGATAGTAGTCCTGCGTCATATCGTCCTCGCGTGACCAGGTCAGCTTCACCGGCACCATCACACGCTTCGCAATCTCGGTGGCGTCTTCTAGATGGTTCATTTGGCCTTCGCCGCGGCGACCGAAACCGCCGCCCATGAAGGTGGTGTGAAAGGTCACCTTCTCGGGCGCGATGCCCGCAACGTCCGCCACCGTGGCGCGACCGGTCGTCGGGCTCTGGGTCGGCACCCATGCTTCTGCCGTGCCGTCGGCCTTGATGTGCACGGTCGCGTTCATTGGTTCCATGGGGGCGTGCGCGGTAAACGGCACCTCGTAAACGGCATCGATCCGCTTGCTCGCGCGGGCAAGTGCCGCACTTGCATCGCCATCCTTTCGCGCCGCTACGCCGGGCTCCTTCGCGCGTTCAATGAACATCTGGCGGATCGTCTCACTCGTCACTGCGCCATTCGGCCCATCGTCCCATTGAACGATCAGGGCGCGCTTGCCTTGCACCGCCGCCCACGTGTTGTCGGCGATCACGGCAATGCCGCTCTTGATCTGGAATACATCCTTCACCCCAGGAACGGCCTTGGCTTTGCTCGCGTCGAAACCCACAACTTTCCCGCCGAACACTGGGCTGCGTTCGACAGCTGCGTAGACGAGACCTGCGGGACGCGCATCGAGTCCGAACATCGCCTTCGCCGTCACCTTGTCGAAGGTATCCAGCCGCTTCTGTGGTCTGCCAATAATCCTGAAGTCCTTCGGATCCTTCAGCGTCACCGTCGTAGGCACCGGCATCTTCGCCGCGGCATCAGCCAGCTGACCATAGCTGAGGCGCTGACCGTTGACGGGATTGACGATGAAGCCACTTTCAGCACGCAATGTCGACGGGTCCACGTTCCAGCGCTGTGCCGCCGCAGCCTTCAGCATCTCCCGCGCCTGCGCTCCGGCCTTGCGCAGCGGATCCCAGGTGGTGCGCACGGCCATGCTACCGACCGTGGTCTGATGGCCATAAAGCGACGGATCAACCGGTGCAACTTCCATTCGCACCTTCGACCAGTCGCACTCGAGCTCCTCAGCAAGGATCTGGGAGCAAGCCGTCGTCGGCCCCTGCCCCATCTCGCTCTTCGGGATCAGAAACGTGACGATGTTGTCAGCGCCGATGTGCACGTAAGCGTTTGGCTTACCCTCCGGAATCGGCCCGAACTGCGCGAACACGCCCGCCGGTTTCAGCACGAAGCCGACGACGAGCCCGGTCGCCGCGGTGAGGAAGCCGCGGCGGCTCACGTCAAAGGGTCTGATCTGCTCGCTCATGCCACACCTCCCTTCGCCTTGATATCGCGGCCCGGTGAATCGCGGCGCGGATCTGGGAGTACGTACCGCAGCGGCCTTTCCAGCACAGTGGGATCCGAAGCTTGGAATTCACGTGACTTGAAGTCGCGGC
>JADMIO010814491.1_pt1 | contig 67826 bp, 55 predicted proteins | sample 8958161 | NCBI WGS metagenome assembly JADMIO01 (sample SAMN16585339, study PRJNA669376) | soil metagenome | isolation source: Crop rotation soil | place: USA: Cullars Rotation, Alabama | collected 2011 | reverse complement strand
GCCGCGACTTCAAGTCACGTGAATTCCAAGCTTCGGATCCCACTGTGCTGGAAAGGTTCGAGAAATGCCACGGTTCCGATGAACGGCGCGCCGGGTTTGAGCACGCGCATAATCTCCCGCAGCGCGACAAACGGATTGCGAAGATGTTCCAGCACCGCGAAGGAGATCGCGGCGTCAAAGGAGGAATCCTTGAACGGCAGCGCATGGGCATCCGCCAGGTAATGCGGCGCGCGGTCGTAATCGATCCCGATGTAATCGAGGTTGGTATGGGAGCAGATTTCGCGGAACGGCTCCCCGCCGCAGCCGATGTCCAGGATTGCACCGCCATACGTGCCGCGCGGAAAGTAACTGAGAAGCTGGCGCGTCAATCGATTGCCGCGCATAAGCTCTGGAGAAATTGGGATCGAGCCATAGTCGATCTGCGGTGCTGGATTGAAGGGGATGGGCTCAAACGAAGCATGCGCCTCAGGTATCGTTGCGGAGCCGACTTCAAACTCGATTGGATATCGCTTTACCGCGTGGAGTCGTAGATCTATCTGACCGGCCGGTGTGAAAGGATACGTCGCACCGCATGCGTTGCAGGAACCAGAATCCGAATGAAATTCGATAATCCCCAGACAGTTTGGACAAGCGACACGTGCGACCAGTTCGGGCGACACTACGACCTCGCTCGCTCCTCGCGGTTCCTGCTCCGGCCTGACAGTCGTCACTCCGTGCGCCATCGTATCACCCCCGACAGTTGATCGGGGCCAATATCATGTTCATCTAATGGGAATAGATGTCAACCCGGGAAGTTTTAGCGACCGCTTCACAAGCTATTGCAAAAGTAGGAGCGGAGGGATTCGAACCCCCAACCAAGGGATTATGAGTCCCCTGCTCTAACCGTTGAGCTACGCTCCCGGATTTGGGCTTCTGTAAGTATACCCTGCCGGACGCCGGGACGGAAAATGCCTTTCATTCGGTCAGGACCGGGTATTTGCAGCGGCGCACCAGTTCTGCCATGCGGTTCGGTAAAGTGATTCGAGCCCGCGTGTGAACCGGATGGAATCCATCAATGAAGATCGTTTCATTCGTGCACTCATGCCGGCGCGAAGCTCCGCCAGCTTGGTTGTGTCGCTGGCGAGATTTGATGCGATCTCGACATACTCGGCCGGTGAATGCGCAATCAACTTACTCAAACCAAGGCTGGTGAGGATCGTTGCGCCGGCGCGGGAGACGGGAAGCCGCAAGGCAAGTGTCACCAGGGGGACACCCATCCAAAGCCCATCGAGGCTTGTGACGCCGCCGTTGTAGGGGAAAGGGTCGAGAAGAATGTCGATCTGATGGTGCAACTCAAGGAACTTCTGGTGTGAACATCGATCGTGCAGAAGCAATCGATCGGGGGTGATGTCGAGCGTTGCGAAGGCAGCAGGAACATAATCGTTCCCGCGTTCGCCGCCGGAGAGAAGCATCAGCAGCCTCGAGCGCGGGACCGCGTGCAGCACCTGCGCCCAGATCGTGATGACATCACGATTCACCTTGGAGAAATCGTTCGTCGAGCCAAATGTGACGAATCCTGACCGGGCGGCAGGCAATGGAGAAACATCCGGAGCGCCTCGGGGCGGCGAGTAGGTCCAGTAGACTTCCGGCAATTCAAGCGGCTGCTCTGATCCCAGTGATGAGAGTGACGCTTGCTCCATCACCGAGTCAGTAATGCGATAATCGACCGCCGGCAAACCGGTTGGCGCGTTATAGCCGAGGTATGTCATCTGGATCGGTGCCGGACTGCGTGCGAACGTGAGCATTCGGCCACCAGACATGTGCAGTGCCAGATCGATGATGATGTCGATTTTTTCGGCACGGATCTGGTCGGCAAGCTGCTGATCGTCGAGCTGTGCGACATCCCGCCAGGTGTGGGCGTGCGCTCGCAGATGCTGGGTCAACGAATCGGGATGAATCACGTTGGAATAGCAGAAGACCTCGAATTGCGTGCGATCGTGCGATGCGAGCACTGGCTCAATGAGCCGCCCGACCACATGATCGCGGAAGTCTGGCGAGACGTAGCCGATGCGAAGACGCCGAGCCGGATCGCGATCATTTGTGTGCGGCGCGATGTGTTTCATTAACGGAGTGGCATGGATCGCCGCCCACTGCGTGTGCTCGGCGAGAATCTGCTCCGGCGTAAGCCATGGGCAGAACCAGAGCGTGTATAGCAGATTTCCGTGCATCCGCGAATGAGATGGGTTGAGCTGGACCGCACGGCGCAGCGCGGCCACCGCTTCTTCCAACTTTCCTTGCCGGCGCAGGACGTTGGCGAAGTTTGCGTGAGCAAGACTGTTCGAAGGGTCCAGCGCCACTGCACGTTGAAGCGCATCATGCGCGTCTGCTAGGCGATTCATGTCAAACAGCGTGCTGCCAAGATTGCTGTAAGCGTTCGCATACGAGGGATTGATGGCAATGGCGCGACTGTAGGCATCAGCGGCTTCCGCGAGCCTGCCGATGGCTCGCAGGACTTCGCCGAGGTTATTGAAAAAGGAATGCGGTGTCGGTTTTGGATGAAGCGAGATCGCGCGCTCGATCAACGGCAGCGCCTCGATATGGCGATGCGTCTGATGCAGCACTACGCCGAGGTATTGAAGGATCGCGGGATGATTCGGATAGGCCTGGAGCAGTTTTCGATACGCGATCTCTGCGTCGGTGAGACGGTTGGCCTGATGAAGCTGCAACGCGGATTGGAGTTCATCATCGACGGTGGCCATGCGGTGAATTCTGGCAGGATCGGCTGGAACTCGCCAGAGCGGGTCAGATCCCGTCCATCCAGCCCAGTGTCAACTTGCGGATGATCTTACCGGCAAGGTGGAAGACATGTGCAACCCGATTCTGGGCTGCTCTCTGCTCCACGCCGCGAAGGTACAGGGTAACCGCATAGATCACGAGAATGCCGCCGAGCAAAATCGCCAAGCCGATTGCGAAAACGAGAATTCCCTCCATAAGATCGAGCTTCACAATCATCGACACACCCCCAAGAAGAACCATGAGCCCTATGAGGATGAGCGCACTGCCCGCCAATATTTCCAGGACGGCATCTCGCCATTTGATTCGCCGCGCAACATCGCTGACTGAGGCGTATCCCAGCGCGTTCGGGCGAGTATCACGGGAGTTACCCGGCCGCAGCTTCGCGGCTTCGTAGTCGCTCACGGGTTGAGTTGCCATTTCACGTCACCCCCGACAATCGTATGAGTCGCCCGCCCTTTCACCTTCCATCCGGCGAAGGGGCAGTTCCGGCTCTTGGTTTTCATCGATTCAAGATCGATCGTCCAATCGAGGTTGGGATTGATCACGGTCACGTCGGCGACCGCGCCGTCCTTGAGCGAGCCACGGTCGAGTTTGACGATCTGTGCGCCGCGGGTGCTCATCATGTCGATCAGTTTCATCCAGTCGATGTGGCCGGGCTCGAGAAGCGCCTTGATGTACAGCGCGAGAGCGCACTCGATCGAGAGGATACCGAACGGCGCGTACTGAAATTCAAGTTCCTTCTCTTCCGCTAGATGCGGCGCATGGTCGGTTGCGAGGCAGTCGATCGTGCCGTCGATCACGCCTTGGATGCACGCTTTGACATCCGCCGCCGTTCGCAGCGGCGGATTCATCTTAAAGTTGGTGTCGTAATGGCGGCAGCTTTCATCCGTCAGCAGTAGGTGATGTGGCGCGACCTCGGCGGTGACGCTCAATCCTTCGCGCTTGGCCATCCGGATCAGCTCGACGCTGTATGCCGTGCTGATGTGCTGAACGTGGTAGCGACACCCGATCGTCCGATTCAGCATGAGATCGCGGCCGATCATGAGCTGCTCGGCCTCCGCGGGAATTCCCGGCAAGCCAAGCACGGTGGACATCAACCCCGCGTGCATGCAGCCGCCGGAGAGACTCGGCTCTTCGCAATGCTGCATGATGACGGTGTCGATCATTTTCGCATACTGGAGTGCCTTGCGCATGACAGACGCATCCGCCACGCCGACGCCGTCATCGCTGATCGCGATGGCGCCGCGCGCCACCATCGAGCCGATTTCGGCAAGCTCCTTCCCGGCGCGACCCTTGGTGATCGCGCCGACCGCGAAAACATTCGCCAGTCCCACTCGCTCCGATTCGCGCATGACGAATTCGATCTGCGCTTCGTTGTCGAGCGGCGGCTTGGTGTTGGGCATGCAGCAGACGGTAGTAAAGCCACCCGCGACCGCCGCCGCTGAGCCTGAAGCGATGGTTTCTTCCTCTTCATCGCCTGGCTCGCGGAAGTGAACGTGGATGTCGATCAGACCCGGCGTGACGTAGCAACCCGTCGCATCAATCACCCGATCTGACTTCAATGCCCCCGAACTCGCGTTCGGGGCTGCGATACCGTGGATTTTCCCATCTCGAATGATCAGGTCGCCGCGCTGTTGGAGGTCGCGCGAGGGATCGATAATCGTGCCGTTGGCGATGATGATGCCGGCCATGGAGTTCGTGCAGGGTATAGCTCATCCTGCGTGATCGAGCAAGATAATGCGGCGTGTCGCCGATGGGCGGGCGCATCGGTTTCCGTTTCCCCTTCTCCGGTACTCACTGACGCGAGTAGTGTTTCTGATTGTGAGCTTAACCCGCGCGGTTTAGAATAGTGAGTCTGGCTCGATCGTCGGGACAGAAAGGAAGTCGATATGCGGCGGCTGGTCTGCATTTGCATTGTCGGGATCATCATGGCAACAACGCCCGGCTCGGCGCGGGCGCAGGACCCGTCCAATAATCCGGATGAGCTGAATCGCAAGTACCAGGAGGCTGTCGCACAGCTCAAGGCCGCACAGGACCGCAAGAACGAGCTGGCGACGGAGAACGAGAAACTGACGGCCGAGATCGCGCAGCTTCGCAAGCAACTCGCGGACGTCAAGAACGAAGTGGCGGCAATCCAGGACAAGACCTACCAGATGCGGTTGGAAAATTTCGCTCTGATCGAGTTTCTGCGCCGCAGCGGGCTGATGACGCAATGGAAGATTTTCATGGAACGGCCGCTGATGTTTCAGTTGGCGGTCCCGGAAGAGATCGATACGACCTCGCCGCTGCTGCCGAAATAGGCGCAGCACCAAGCCGTCCGGCGGTTGATCGCCGATCGGAAATCATCATTTCTTCAGAAAAACACGCGGAAGAAATGCCCGGTGGGGAAACTGCGTCGGCACCACAAACTGCAATCAGAGGCGCTAGCGAATTACTTCTCGCCGGCCATCCGCTTGAGGATCAGCTTGGCCACATCCGATTCGATATCGCTTGGGTAGTGGCGCATCACTGCGCCCTGGATGTGCTCGTTCTGGGAAGCGAACCATTCAACGAGGCGCGACATCATCGCAACCTGCGTCATTCCATGACGGTCGCTCAGGGTCGCCAGCTTCTGTTTCGCGGGCCCTGTGAGTTCGATCCGCATGATAAATCGACGTGACATGTTCCCTCACTCGGCCAGTAAGGCCGTAGAGAAAAGAGACCTACGCGTAGCGACGGATAAGAAAGACATCCGGAACATCCGGATGGCCGCGGCTGGAGGTTGCGGAATCAGGCGTTTACGCGTAACCGATCCTGAAAAGGCACCAGCGGCGTTCCTGATTCCCTCAAGCGCAAATCTGCGATGAAGCATGATACCCGTTTCCGCGCTGCGAGCCACTCTAACCCTCTGTTTAGCAAGATGCAAACAACCGCCGTAAAATTTACATATCGGCTTGCGGCGCTGAGGGATACAGCCGTTCAAAATGCACGTCTGCGGCGGCTACATCAGCAGACGTCCGCGAGCCGAGAAAACCCCGGCAGACGTCGTCATTCTCGGCGTCCGCCGGGGATTCAGCTCCGCTGTTTCTTGCTACTGCCGCACAACGCTTCTGTTGCGCAAAATTATGGCAAATCCAGAAAAATGATTTCTGAGTCAACATTCGCGACGACCGAAAGCTGCGGTTCGTCTGCGATTCGCGTCTGATCACCTTCCTTTAGTGTCATCCCGTTCAGGTTTACTTCTCCGCTTATGACGAAGAAGTAACCAAAACGTTTCGCATTTGTCTCGTGTGCTAACGTTTTCCCTTTCTCGAGGGAGGAAACGTAGATCGTCGCATCCTGGTCGATCGCCAAGGTCCCGGGGGTTTGCCCCGATGAGACTACCGGAAGCCACCTATTCAGCCGCTGCTCACGCGTGAACGGCTTCTGCTCCCAGCGAGGCTTGCTCCCGCGCGTGCGGGGTTCGATCCAGATCTGGAGCAGCCGCAGCGGATCGGTCTTCGAGTCGTTGGCCTCGGAGTGCATGATCCCTTTGCCGGCCGACATGACCTGGACTTCCCCGGCCCGCAGGACATCGGAATTCCCGATGCTGTCGGTGTGGCGAAGGACACCGCTGACCATGTAGGTGATGATCTCCTTATCGCGGTGGGGGTGCATCCCAAACGCACCGCCGCCGTGGACGATGTCGTCGTTGAAGACGCGGAGCTTGCTCCAGTTCATGTTGTCGGGGTCGTAGTAATCGCCGAACGAGAAGTGCCAGCGCGTGTCGAGCCAGCCAAAGTCGCCGCGGTGTCGTTGATCGGATGGGATGACGTGAATCATATGAGTCTCCTTATTAATGTTTATACGATATTCGTTACAACAAGTTTTAGATCCAAAAAGATCTATTTCTCCCTGGAACGCGTCTCCTTCAGCAGTTTGAGCAGCGTCCGGAGTTTCTTTTCGCCAAGCTGAGAAAGCTGATTTTCATGAAGCTTTCGCACCGGCTCATCGAGTCCCTTAAGGATCTCCAGTCCGTCGCTGGTGATGCTTGCCTTAACCACTCGCCGATCATTCGATTGGCGCGACCGTGCAATAAGCGAACGCTTTTCCAGTCGATCCAGCAATCGCGTCATATCCGGGTCGTGCGTGATCATCCGATCCGCGACCTCGCCACAGGGCAGACCGTCTTCTCCTGCGCCGCGCAAGATCCGCAGGACGTTGTACTGCGTCGACGAAAGCCCGGCCGGCTTGAGCATCAGCTCGACATCCCGCATCAAGGCATCCGAGGTTCTCAGCAGATTCAAAAATACTTCCTGCTCCAGGCTGTCGAACGCAATCCGCTTGCCGATCTGACCCTTCAGCCGACTAACCATGTTTATACGATAGTCGTTGTAACGGATAATGTCAAGTGCACTGGAATGCGCGGGTGGGGCTTGGGGTGCCGAATCGATCAGCCGGCTTGCGAAGCTGGCCAAGCCGCTGGAGGAGTGCTCGATCGAGCAGCTGTGGCAAGGTCATCTGCAAATGGAACTGGACAGCCTGCAGGAGTTGGAGAAACGGATCATGGAGCTGGAGACCAAGCTCAACGCAATCGGCGATGCCGATCCGCGGGTGATTCGCGTGCAGACGATCCCCGGCGTGGGCCGGCGTCTTTCTGAGCTGGTGGTGGCGATGATCGATGATCCGCATCGATTTAACAATGCCCGGCAGATCGGCGCCTACGCAGGATTGGTTCCGCGGCGTTATCAGTCTGGAGAGATGGATCGATCCGGCAGGATCAGCCGGGCCGGATGCGGAAAGCTGCGAAAGGTTCTGGTGCAGGTGGCGTGGGGAATGCTCAGGAATAACCCGCATGCCAGCGGGGTCTTCAACCAGATCAGCAAAGGGCAGAAAAGCCGTCGCAAGCAGGCGATCGTCGCCGTCGCCAGGCGTGTGCTGTGCTGGAGTTGGGCGATGCTGAGGGATCAAACGGACTGGAAGACGCCACCATCGCTCAGCAGTGCAATGCCCCGGCGAGCGACCGGATAACAAAGAGTTGTCGCTGTGCCAAAGCAACTGAAGCTTTACAGGTCGAAGATCCAATGCGCGATGCCGAAAGCTCGACAGATGACCTGCGTTCAAAACGCGTAGGCGGGAATGAGCCGGCGTCGCCGGATGGAGTTGAATGGGACTGCCCAGCGGTATCGGGCAGACACCCCGAATAGCGGTATGAAAGGATCTCGCCCGCTTCAACCGTTCCAGCGTTGGAGAGATCGGCCGAGCCGAAGTTGAAGAAGGACAGCGACTGCGTCGCAGAAAGTCAGAGGCTCTCCCCTCCGGAAGACACCGGCCGCGAACAAGGCATTGTCTTCTGGGCAGGAGGTGCATTGTCAAAATTACTCCCTTGACAGGCCCGCGGTCATAGCGGTCACTTGGGTCATCCGCCCGCCGCGTCCCCGAAATCGTTGCGTTCCCCACGCCGGACTTCGGCAAGGCTCAGTCGAGCACGGCGTGGACGTTCTGGTTCGCACCCCTGAACGCCCACGGCGCGGCCGCGGGTTTGCCGCATCCTCGCATCTCCAGCACCTTTTCGGTCCGCAACGTCGGCCGAACCTCTCCCAAGCCTGAAGTATGAGTCGCTCGATGTCCGACATCGCCCCCGGCCCGTACCCTTCTTCCCCGCCGGCAAGATTGTACGGGATTTGTTAGGATTTGGCAATGAGAATTCGCCTCTGTATGTATCGAGCGATTCTTCCCATTCGGAACCCATCGCCCAACTCAGAGCGGACATCCTGCCGCTTAGCAGTCCCCACTCAAAGTCATCCCACCCAAGATTTTCACGGCCGTACTTCTCTTCGATTCGCTTTGCAGCAGCTTTCGCCTGCTCCAGAACCTTCGGCTCCCGAACTTCCTCGCCATCCTTGATCCTCTGTAGCCAACTCTGATGACGGATGAACTTAAGGTGACGCGAACCATTACCCAGGGGGAATGAAACCGTGTCGGGGAATGAAACGGTTCGGAGACGTGTCGGAGACCGTTTCTGTTCTCGTTATGGCTTTGCCGGCAGAACGAACCGATCCACCTCTGTCATCCCGCCCCGACTACGATGCACCAGCACTGTCGCATCCGCTCTGCGAATGATGACCAGCGGTTCGTCCCCAAAGGTGATGGCGCGGCCAAGTGCGACCGCGACGATCTTGTCATTCAAATCTTTGAACGGAAGGTCCGATTGTAGATGAAACCAGCCGTTCCCATCGTGAGCGCCGACCTGCCAACCGGTGATGCGGGAAAGGGTCGTCGCGACCGGGTTCCAGCCGTGTTCCGGGACAAAAAGCGTGTAGGAGGTTGATCCCAAGTAACGATGCCGCATCGCGATCTATGGTAGACACGCCGTAACGAAATTTCGCCTACGCCACATTCGTCTGCCGTCGTCCCAATTCCGCTTCATGCCGCGAGCGGATCGTCGCGTCCGCTTTTATGGTCACGCCCGCGAGCCACTTGCAAGCTGCTCTAGAACCGCGGGCACCTTGCTCGCGTCGCACGCATAAAACGGAATGGGTTTGGGGATCCCGCGAACCTGCAATTTGGGCAGAAGGACGGCACTCTCCTGCCAGAGCCCGGTGGCAATGACGACGACCAGCGCGGCCACAATTTCGTCGGGTAATGTGTCGCCGAGATGGACTTCACCGGCGATGGGCACGCCCAGCATCACACCATCGAAAGTGGAAACGCTACGCACGTCGGCGGCGGAGTATTCGCGGACAATGTGATCGCCGGCGGCGTACCTGTCGATCTTCAGCCGGCCGGGGTGGATCTCCAGGACAACGTCGCGACCTGGTCCGGTGGCTGCGAAGATCAGCATCAGGAAAATGAAGATGCCGATCAATGCGAAGCCCAACAGCGTGAAAACCGTTGCCGGTGAGCCGAAATTCCGAAACTGAAAATCGGACATCCAACCGAATCGATGAAAGAGAAATCCCAGGATGAGCGAGCAGATTCCGAAGATCAATTCTGCGGCGGCGATCTTGATCATCTCGTTTCGCTGAGGCTTGAGGGCGATTCGAACCCCCTGATCCGGCAGCGACGAAAATTCAATCTTGTCCGGAACCGTCTTGAGCAATTGCGCGCTGCCTGCGGCAAGAGAACCGGCTTCAATCATCTCGGGAAATGGATCGGCCACGCGATCAGCTTAGCGATTTGACGGACATAGCTCCAAAGGACGCGCTCGAATCGTCACGCCACATTCGTCTGCCGTCGTCCCAATTCCGCTTCACGCCGCTGGAGGACTTGGAGGAGCTGATCGTCGTCGATGTCGGCCCGAGATCAATCCCTCGGCACGTGCGATTTCCACTCGCGATCATGTCTGGCGCCGTGCAGCACGCGGAAGACAACGATTGAATCGCCTAACTTCATCCCATGAACTGCCCTGATCCGGCGAGCGCTCATATTCGGCGAGTTCGGCATCGAGCGCCTGCTTGTCGGCATCCGGGAGTTCGCCGCGATCGAGCCAGGCATCGCCGGCAAGCTCATCCAGCTTGTCCTGAACTTCGGCACGGTCCTGCGGCGTCAGGCGAGCCAATTCCGCGATGATCTCGGCTTTGCTCATGACGTGAGATTATAGCAATCGGGTAGCGTGGCCCCACGGGCTTTGTTTGTCAATTTCGTGGTGCTGCCGGGGCCGAAATATTCACGTCTTATCAGGCTCTTAACACGATCTGGCCGATAATTGGCGGTGGAAATACGGCATCCTTGCGGTTAAAACGGTTTGCCTTGGCAAGGCTGGGAGCCTTGAAGTGCCAAGTCGCGCGATTGCGCCGAAATCCATGAAACCACGATACTTGGCAGCGCGTGGCGTATCATGTGGGGCTGGAGCAGCACGCTGCGAAAAGCCGCTTCTGTATTGAGTGTAATTTATTGCCCATTCCGTTTAGCGGCTCGTATGAGGGAGATTACGTTGTGAGCATGCCGATTCTGGATCAGATTGCCACCCCGTCCGACCTGCGGAAGTTCAGCTTTGATGAGCTGACGCTGCTGGCCCGCGAGATGCGGGAGCAGATCTTCACCGCGGTCAGCAAGAACGGCGGGCATCTGGCTTCCAACCTGGGGGTGGTCGAGCTCACGATCGCACTTCATTACGTCTATGACTTCGGACCCTTCCCGCAGGGACCGGACCGGCTGCTTTGGGATGTGGGGCACCAGGCTTACCCCCACAAGATGCTGACAGGCCGGGCGGGGTTGTTTGAGCGGCTGCGGAAGAAAGGGTCGGTCAGCGGGTTCCCATCCCCTGAAGAGTCTCCTTACGACCTGTTCGCGGTGGGACATGCTGGGACTGCGATTTCGACCGCGGTCGGCATGGCTCGCGGGGACCAGCAACTTAAGCGCGAGAATTGCGTGGTCGCGGTTGTTGGCGATGCATCGATCGTCAACGGGCTGGCGTTTGAAGGTTTGAATAACGCGGGGACGCTCAAGCGGCAGATGCTGGTAGTGCTCAACGACAACGGCATGAGCATCTCCGATCCGCAGGGCGCGCTGGCGCATTACCTGGAGCGCGTCCGCGTTTCGACGACTTACGATGAATTCAAGAAGCTCAGCCGCAAAATCGTCCATGAGCTGCCAACGAGCATCGGCTCGCGGATCGAGCACCTCTGGCGGCATTTCAAGGAAGGCGTCAAGAGCACCTTCTGGCCGGGACAGATCTTCGAGGCGCTGGGTGTGAAATACATCGGCCCGGTTGATGGGCACGATATTCCCGAGCTGATCAACATGCTCGGGGAGATCAAGCATGTTCAAGCGCCGGTGCTGCTCCATGTGAAGACGGTCAAGGGGCAGGGTTATGAGGTCGCTGCTTCAGAGCCGACGAAGATGCACAGCCCTTCATCTTTTGTGGTGAACGGATGCCGGGTGGAACTGAAGAAGAACGATGGGAAAGCGTGGACGACGGCATTCGCCGATGCCGCGATTGAGCTGGCTAATGCGGATTCTCGCGTCGTCGCGCTGACCGCGGCGATGCCTGATGGGACGGGACTGAGCAAATTTGAGAAGGCCCATCCGGATCGCGCGTATGACACTGGAATCTGCGAATCGCATCTGGTCGCGATGTCGGCCGGGATGTGCAAGAGCGGGCTGCGTCCGATCGCGGCGATCTATTCAACGTTCGTCCAGCGCGCGTTCGACCAGATCTGGCAGGAAGTGGCGCTGAACCATTTGCCCGTGGTTTTCTGTCTCGATCGGGCCGGGTACGTCGGCGACGACGGCGCGGTGCATCACGGCTTCATGGATCTGGCGTTTCTCCGGCCAATGCCGGGGATGGTGCTGATGGCGCCCAGCGACGAAGCCGAATTGAACCGGTGCCTTAAGCTGGCAGTGAGCCTGGATACGTGCAGTGCGATTCGTTACCCGCGCGATGTTGTGCCCGCGTGCAATTTTGAAGATGTGATCGATCCATCGCTCCAGGACGATGCAAAACAGGCGTGGGAAGTCGGACGAAGCCGTGTCTTGCGCGAAGGCAGCGACGCAACGATCCTCGTCTACGGCGCGCTTGCCGAACATGCGATCCTCGCGGCACAACAGCTCGAAACGGAAGACCTCAGCGTCGGCGTGATTGATGCCCGCTTCTGCAAACCAATCGACGCGGCAATGCTCAAGCGGGTGCTGCGAGTGGGTCACGCTGTGCTGACCCTGGAGGATCATGCCCTTCAGAACGGCTTCGGCTCGGCGGTGCTCGAGCATGCCGTCTTGCACCATCTTCCCACGGAGCATCTGACGCGCCTTGGCATGCCGGACCGGCTTGTGGGACACGCCACCCGCAAGGAGCAACTCGCCGAAGTGGGACTCGACGCCCACGGCATCGCCCGCAGCGTGCGCGATGCTGTGAATGCCAGCCGAATGTCGATCAATTCTGAGCCGGCGACTTCGCTGTAGAGCGGATCGAATCGAGTTCAACTTATCTCAAGGCGCAAGCTCCGAACTCCGAAAAAGCCCCTCACCCAGCCTCCCCTGAGTACAGGGGCGAGTAGCAGAGGCGGTCATGAAGGAAACCTTTCGAACAATTCGCTGCTGGCTCATCGCGGGCATCGTCTGCTCGGCGGCGATGGCGCATCTGTGGTTCTGGCGACAGACTGCGGATCTGCCGCTGCTGGCGCGGTGCTTTTTTGAGGGCAAGACGAGCAATTTCGGCGGTGCCTGGCGAAATTTCGATGAACTTTTCGCGACGGACGGCACCACCGCAGACCTCGCTGTTCAATTTCCCCGCTTCGCGATCAACGATGAAGCGGCCGCCCAACTGGTGGCGCAAATCAGCCACCGCGGATCTTTTTCCATTTACCCCCGGCGGGTGATCACTGCTGAAGATGGCGCGCGAATTACCGATGGCAAATCAATCCTGAGCGCCCAGTTCTTTCCCACGGCCGAGTGGCTGAAGGAGCACAACATCGAAGCGATCTTCACGATCACCCTTGATGAGACCGGCACGCCGGTTTTCCGCTTCGATCGCATCCGTCCGAAACAGGGGAGCTGAAGCCATCATGCTGGCAGGCATTCTCTGGTGTGCGATTTACGTGCTCACAATGCTGTGCGTCGGGTGCGCGGTCACAGCGCTCATCCTGCGACGCCAGCGCCGATCGATCGCCGAACTGGTGGGCGTGATCGTCACGCTCGGCCCCGGATGCACCGGAATGCTGCTGCTGGCCGGGTCGGTGCTAGGTTTGCGCCCGGGACGAATCGAGTTGCTGATCATCATGCTTGCGGCCGTGGCGTCGCTCGTGCCGCTGATCAGATCGAAGGCTTTTCCCTTACCCCAGCGCCCCGCTTCGCTCGATCGACCGCTCGCACTCAACCTGCTGATTCTCCTAACGCTTCCAATCGTCGTGGGAGCGATCGGATTCTGCGCGATGGTGTCGCTCGCGTATTCCACATTCAACTGGGATTCGTTCGTCATCTGGGGTTTCAAAGCCAAGGTCCTCTACTACGACGCACTCACGCCGCGGCCATGGTATTTCAGCGACCTTCGGCTGAGCTTTAGCCATCTCGATTACCCGCTGCTGATGCCAATGATGATCGCCGGCGCTTACGGCGCGATGCACGATGTGTGGGAGCAGGCCGGTAAGATCGCGATCCCGATCCTCTTTGCCGGGCAGACGCTGCTGATCTACAGCGGCGCTCGGCGGTTCATTCCGCGATTCGCGGCAGTGCCGGTGACGGCGCTCCTGATCGGAACCGGCTGGATCGTAGAACAATCCGGCATGGCCGACGCGGATATGGTGCTGACGACGTTCCGCGCTGGAGCGGTCGCCTATCTCATCCGCTGGATCGAGCAGCGCGAGCAACCCGATGCAATCCTGTGCGCGATCTTCACCGTGCTGGCGGCGTACATGAAAAACGAGGGGCTGCCGCTGGCGGTGATCACCGGTGCGGTGATGGCACTGTTTGCAATTCGACGCGTCGAGGGGCAACGCAGGTGGCTGCACGTTGCGCTATTCGCAGCAATCGTTGCGATTCCAATCCTCGCATGGCTCGCATGGCGTGCCGGACTGCCGCATTCGGATGAGAACTATCCCGGGCAGATGCGCTGGTCGACCATTACGTCCAATGCGTCGCGGCTTTGGCTGGTGATGCGAGCATATGGGAGCAGCATGGGACTGAACCTGCACGTCACCCCGCTCTGGGGATGGTTCTGGTTGTCGGTGCCGCTGGTCGCACTGCTCGGATTGGGCGCCTTTCTTCGCCCGGCGGCACAGGCACTTTGGGTGATGCTCCTGGCGCATCTGGCGCTCTACACGTTCGCGTACATCATTACGCCGTTGGATCCCGTCGAACTGATGCGCAACTCGCTCGATCGGCTTCTAACCCATGCAGCGCCGACGGCGGCGCTGATCATTGCGGTCCATTGGTCGGCTGTGCTGCCGCCAGAGGATGGAGCAAGTCAACCGGATTCGACGTAGCACGAAACCGTAAGCGCTGCTGACTCTCTCATTCAAAATCGGGTGGCCATCGGTCGAACTCCGCGCTATACTCCTCACCCGCTGAAACGGTCATCGCGATGCAATTGCAGATTCTTCAACCTCGTAAGACTTCGGACCCGTGGTACGGTGCGGGCCTGCATTTCACGTGCACGCAATGCGGCAACTGCTGCACCGGCGGGCCGGGGTATGTGTGGATCAGCGATGAGGAGATCTCGCGGCTGGCGAAGCATCTGAAGCTCACGACGCGGCAGGTCATCAACAAGTATTGCCGCAAGATTGGTCAGAAATACTCTCTCAAGGAAATCCGCAATTCGCGCGGGGAATACGATTGCGTCTTCCTGACTGAGGAGAAAGCCGTCAGCAAGCGCAACGGCTCGGAGGTTATCTTCACGAAGCGAGGCTGCTCGGTTTATCCTGTCCGTCCGCTGCAATGTCGGACCTGGCCGTTCTGGGATGGCAACCTGATCAGCCCTGAAGCGTGGCGGAATTCGTCCGAACGTTGTCATGGCATGAACAACGGCAAGCGTTTCTTCACCCGCGAGCAGATTGAGTCCCTCCGCGACGCCAGCGAATGGCCTGACAAACCGCCGACGAGCGAATGACCCAAATCGCAGCCGCGGACGCCTGTCCAGGTGCGCCCATCTCTCAAAAACCTGACAATTTGCAGCGCTGCACCGTCGTTAATCTGCAGTTTACCTTGCATGGAGGTTCCACAGCGAGGTCACTATGTATGAAACCACCCGACGCGAATTCCTGACAAGCACAGTTGTCGCCGCCGGTGCTGGCGCGGCGATCATCAGCGCCACGACGTCAAGTGCTCAGGAGCGCCAGCAATCCGCCGCAGACTTCGAGACACCGCAGACCACCCGCAAAGGCGACATGCTCTACCGCAAGCTCGGACGAACGGGCATCGAGGTCTCCCTCATCGGCATGGGCGGTGCCCACATTGGACGGCTTTCGAACGATGACGACGCGATCAAGCTGATCCGCTCGGCGATCGACCGCGGCATCACCTTCATGGACAACTCCTGGGACTACAGCAACGGCCTGGCCGAGCAGCGGATGGGCAAGGCGCTGAAGGATGGCTATCGCGACAAAGTCTTCCTGATGACCAAGCTCGATGGCCGAACCAAAGCATCGGCGATGCAGCAATTGGATGAATCACTCCGGCGACTTCAGACCGATCATGTCGATCTGATCCAACATCACGAGATCATCCGGATGGAAGACCCCGACCGGATCTTCGCCGAAGGCGGCGCCCAGGAAGCTGTTGTCGAGGCACAAAAGCAGGGCAAAGTCCGCTTCATCGGGTTTACGGGGCACAAGGACCCGGCGATTCACCTCCGGATGCTCGAAGTCGCGCAGAAGCACGGCTGGACGCCGGATACAGTACAGATGCCGCTGAACGTGATGGATGCGCACTTCCGCAGCTTCCGCAACGATGTGCTGCCGGTGCTTGTGCAGAAGAATATTGGCGTGCTCGGGATGAAGTCGATGGGAGATCAAATCATCCTTCAGAGCGGTGCGGTGAAGGCGATCGAGTGCCTGCATTATGCGATGAACCTTCCGACGAGCGTCGTGATCACCGGCATCGACAAGCCGGAAATCCTCGATCAGGCATTTGAAGCGGCAAGAACGTTCAAGCCCATGTCGAAGGACGAAGTTGCAGCACTACTGAACCGCACCAGGGAAGCGGCGGCCGAGGGGAAGTACGAAAAATTCAAAACCGACAAGCGTTTCGACAGCACGGCGCAGCATCCGGAGTGGCTGGGGTGATCTGAACGCGATCTGGCAATGAAATCGCAATCTATTCCTGGTCGGCCGATTTTCGAACGGAGTCGGAAAGAGAGTTCGTTGAAGCAGCGCGTCGGCGCGCGGCGCTGTCGGTGGCGCGGCGGCGCGCTGGGGCAGAGGTGGCTGGCGCAGTGGACGATCGCGAGCGAGGGGATGGCGCTGCCGCAAGCGCCGCACCTCGAACGTGCCTGAACCGCCGCGGAATTCTCCGCCAATCGCCGGGGGGAGCGGTCACTTTGATAAGCGCCAGCGCCATTTTGGAAGTTTTAGCGATGTACGGACCGGCGGCACCAATCACGCGCTTGGTGATCAGCGCTGCGATCACCGGCTCTTTGCTGCGATAAAGCTTTCCGGGAAGGACTATGTAATCGAGCTTCGCACGCGCCATTCTTTCCGGCGTATGAAGGTCCCCCCCGCCGCTGGGGATGATTTCGCGCTGGGTCACGACATGCCGGCCTGTAAGCACTGACATGATGGCGCCCGATGGTCCGAGGACCTTCTTGTCGATCGGGACGTGCGTGCGAATCTGCTCACACATCTCAAGCACCCCGGCGTATTCACCGTTTTTGTAGATCTTGGCCGTGTAGGGATGATGCTGCTCGTTAATGAAGCGGACAGAGCGCGAGAGGTTGTTACAGGTGACCAGCGCCAGACCAAAGATCAGGACGATCTCGCCCCACACAGGAGGAAGGCGCTTCGCGACCTCGCAGAACATGGTCAACCATCCGAGCATCAGCACCGGCAGGACCATCATGTAGTAACGGGGCTCAGCGGAAAGAAAGAGCGTCACGCCGAACGTGCACCAGACCATCAGCACCCAGAGCAGATGCCGGCGGAGGAGCAGGAGCGTCGAAAACATGAGCAGGACTGATCCGAGGATGCTGGTGTATGCTACTCCGCGGATGCTGAACAGTGCCAACTGCTCTCCGAACATCCCGGCCGGGAGTTGGTCGTGCAGGACATCGAAGAGATGCGTCGGTAGCCGGTGGATGCCGGTGTGAATCCAATCCCGCGCCTCGCGCTCGTACCCGCGCGGAACGAGCATCAGCAGGCCGCCGCCGATGCCGATGGTACCGATCAAAGCGATCGCAAAAAACTTATTTCGCTTCCGCATGAGTCCAATTGCGCAGACGCCGACCAGGCAGACGAATAAAACCCAGAACATCGGCCGCATAGATGCCGCGATCGCCGCGCCGGGGAGAATGAACGCCAGCGCGATGATGCGCTTTTTGCTCGTTATCGCGCGGGCCAGCAGGTCCCATCCATAAAGCGTGATCACAACGCCGAGCAGGAACGGAACATCCGTCATCAGCTCGTTGGAATACTGCACGAAGACGGCATTGGTCCCTACGCCGCATGTGATCGTCACTGCGACCCAGGTTGGATAGTGCAGACGGATCAAACGATACGTGAGAGTCAGCGCGAGCAAGGCACAGAGGAGTACGAACAGGACCGATCCGGTGGTGGCCGCACTGGGACCCAGAAGGCGCTGCTGCTCAGCCAGGCTAGGCGTGCGATTGGCCGGGCCAAGCAGTTTCTCGATACCGGCCAGCACATACGGAAGACCTGGATACGCCTGCTTGGAAGCCCAGTTTCCAAAGACATATCCGCGACCCGAAGCCAGACCTAACGCGAGTCCTCGGTAGTTGGCGCTATCGAGTCCAACCCGCCATTTCCCATTGAATCCGAGGACGAAGATCAGCGCGGTGAAGATGAAGATGGGCACCCGAAAGCGCGCGATCGCATCAGTGACGCGATTGTTCAGCATCTGGTTGTCGGAAGCCTCTTCCGCGCGGAGCATCACCGAATTGTCGCGCGGCGCTTGACGGATGACAAGGTGACAAGGTGACAAGGTGAAAGGGTGACAAGGTGAAAAAGATTGAACGCTTCTTCACCTTGTCACCCCCTCACCTTGTCACCCTCTCTTGCTTATCCGGCTTTCCTCGACAGCGCCGTCAGGGCCGGGGTGTTTTCGATGTAGAGCTGCATGTGCGGGAAAGGAATTTCGACGCCGGCGGCGTCGAGGGCTTTCTTGGCTTTCTCGTTGTATTCGTAGCGGATGCGACGTTCCAGAGATTCATCAGAGATCCAAAAACGAAGTGCCAGATTCACGCTGCTGTCGGCCAGGTCCTTAACGATAACCTCTGGCGCCGGTTCCTTGACCAGGCGTGTGTCGTCTCTGGTCAGCGCCAGCAATGTCCTTCGGGCATCGTCGATGGAGGAACGGTAGGAGATCCCGACGACGATGTTCACGCGGTTGATCGGGTGGGTGCTGTGGTTGGAGAACTTGTTGTTTAGGATCTGGGTGTTCGGGATGACATGCACTTCGCCATCCAGCGAGAGGACGCGGGTCGAGCGGAACGTGACGCGTTTTACCTGCCCGAAGGTGTCGCCAAACATGATCCAGTCGCCGACCTTCAGCGGCTTGTCGAGGAAGATGACGATTCCCGCGATGAAGTTGGCCAGCGTCTCCTGCGCCGCGAATCCCACCGCCAGACCGATGATCGAAACGCCGGTCAGCATCGCGACGATCGGGATGCCGAGCTGATTGCACGCGATCACAATCCCGAAGCCCATCACGGCCCACTTGATCAGCGAGCCGAGCAGCTCGCGGATGGAGGAATCGACCTCCCCCTGCTTCATGTTGCGGATCGCGACTTTGCGGATACCGCGGTAGATGAGCCAGAAGACGAAAAGGAAGATGCAAGTGCCAATGAGCCGCGGGATAAACGCCAGCAGCGTCCAGATCAAATCCTTGATGTTATCGATCCAGAACACGGGGTCCTTCACATCGTCGATCGTAAGCTTTGTGCGGCCTTGGATGATCTTGCCGAGCCCTGTCTTCGCCAGAACATCGATCAGTTGATCCGGTTCCTGAGCCGATGCCTGGGACGTCGGCGCGGCTTGCGGCAGAGGAACCTGCGCCGACACTTGTGGCGTCGCAGCAGTCAGGAGGAGTAACAGAACGAGACTCGCAAAAACTCGGCGGAACATTCAGACCTCGCAATACGACCCAATTTGAGAACATCTCCCCTACTCAACGCGCCCCGATCACGTATCATCATCGTCAATTCACGGCCGCCGGATGTAGTTTGGCGATGCGGTGAACGGAGGCACCGTCGTAATGGATCGAACCGACGAGATCGCATTCTGGGAAACGGCACGGCGGCAGATTTTGCTCGACCCGCGCAAGATCAACCTCAATTCAGGAACGCTTTTTCCGACTCCCAAGCCAGTGCTGGAAGCGGCCGATGTGCTTCGGCAGGAAATGGCAACGAATCCTTCGGACTTCGTCTGGCGGCGACTGCCCGGGCTGATTCAGACTGCACGCGCTAGCCTGGCACAATATCTTCGCTGCGACCCGACAGATCTGCTGCTGCTTCCGAATGTTACCTACGCGATCAGTATCATCAGCGCTTCGCTGAAACTCGAACCGGGCAGTGAGATTCTCACGACCGATCACGAGTACGGCGCAATGCTGAACGCCTGGCATCGCCGGGCGCAGCGGGATGGCCTGACCGTCAAAGAAGTTCAACTTCCCTACCTCAGCGAAGACCCGCAGGAATACGTCAACGCATTTGATAGCGCCATCACAGATCAGACCCGGGCGATCTTCCTCAGCCATGCGACGTGCATCACCGGGCTGGCGCTTCCCGCAAGGGAAATCTGCGACTTGGCGCGAAAGCGCGGAGTCTTGAGCATTATCGACGGCGCGCATGCGCCGGGGATGATCCCCGTCGATCTTTCCCAAATCGGCGCCGATTTCTATGCCGCCAACTGTCACAAGTGGATCATGGCGCCGCTGGGCGCGGGTTTCATGCATGTCGCACGCGAGCGGCGATCCCTGATCGAGCCGCTGGTCACCAGCTGGGGCTGGAATTACGACCCCGCCAAGGCGGATGAAGACTCCGGCAATGGCGGATCACGCTGGCAATGGGACATGGAATTCCACGGCAGCGCCGACCGCTGCCCGCAAATGGCCATCCCGGCTGCATTTCAATTCCGCAAATCTCTGGGCGGCGACGAAGTGGTAATGCGCCGGATGCGATCGATCTCTGATCACGCCCGCAAAGTGATCGATTTACCTTGCACGACCCCGATTAACCCGCAACTCAGTTGCCCAGGCCTGACTTCTTTCGATTTGCCGAGCGACGATGTGGTCAAAACCCGCGACCGGCTGTGGCATGAACACGACGTCGAATGCCCTGTGACACGCGCTGCCGGGAAGACGTTCCTCCGAATTTCGACCGCGTGGTTCAACACGGTCGAGGAAATCGATCGGCTGGCCACGGCGGTCCGAAGCATTCGCTGATCAAGGCGGCGATGCGTTGCACACACCAGATATCCCGACCAACTCCACATTCCTCTCCTGCCGCACCTCGACAACGTCCGATCACTCGAAGCTCTCCCTTAAGCGGTGCCCTATTCACGACGATCTGAAACTATCGGACGCGTCGCAACGGGTTCGGCAGGAGGAATCGATCGGTTCATGTGGAGACAATTGCTACTTATCGTGATGATGGCATTGCTCCTGCTTCTTGGTGCTATTGGGTGCGCCAGCGATGCTCCCAAGATCACCCATCGCGATGTCCTGGAGGCCGACGCGCAGCTTGTGCTTCAGCGGATGCTCAACCGGGATCGATCGCTGGCGCTGCTGCTCGATAGCTCCGCCGGCTACGCGGTCATCCCCGACCGTGCCGCCGGCCGGGGAATCGTCTATGACTGCGACGGGACTTTCCTGGGGTACTCAAAGAACACTCCTGCAAGCGCTGGTCAGGTTGCCGATGGTTGCGCAGTTCTCGTGATCTTTCATTCTGACGCTGATCTATCGAAGTTCACGGCTGGCCAGGCAGTGACCTTCGGATCCTCGGCCAGCCTGACCGCCGCCGGCGACGGCGCTGCAAGCCAGGCCGGCTTTACCCGCGGCATTACCGTCCTCACGGTGCAGCGCGACCCGGCAACTGTCGATGCGCCCATCGAGCAGCGGCCCCTGCAATTCCAATCTCGAGCGGATCCAGACCTGCTCGCAGCTGTGCCGACTCAAAAATAGATATCGATAATCCCCAGCACCCCGATCAACACGCTGATGATCCCGTTGATCGTGAAGAACGCCAACCCTACCTTCGACAGATCCGTGGAGCTGACCAGACTGTGTTCGATGACCATCAGCGCGCCGGCGATTCCTACACCGATGAAATAGAGCGTCGCCAACGGTTGGGAATGAACTCCCAGCATGACCATCGCTGCGAAGCAGAGGACGTGCGTGAACCGTGCAACAAACAGTGCCTTGCCGATCCCCAGTTTGGCGGGCACTGAAATCACGCCAGTTTCCAGATCGCTTTGGTAATCCTGGCAGGCGTAAATGATGTCAAATCCCGCAGTCCAGAGCAGGACAGCGCCGGCCATTAGGAGCGGGTCTAGTGCAATGGTCCCGCTGACTGCAATCCAGGCGCACACCGGAGCCAAAGCCAGCGCGGCGCCGAGGTAGTAATGACACAGCCGAGTGAACCGCTTGAGCAGCGGATAGGCCGCGACGAACGCGAGAACCGGGACTGACAGAGCAACCGGCAGCACGTTTCCATAAATGAACCAGAAAAGCGACGTCGCGGCGATGAACGCCAGCGCACATGCCAGCGCGGTCCCCCAGAAAAAGCCACGGCTCAGCCGCCCGCTGGGGATTGCACGCTTCGCAGTACGGAGATTTCGTGCATCCAGTTCCGCATCGAGCAGGCGGTTCGACGCCATCGCCACCGTTCGCGCTGTGATCATGCACAGAATGATCAGGAGCAACTGTCCAACCCGCGGATGCCCGTTGGCCGCCAGGAAGGTCGCGAGCAGCGCCCAGGGCATGGCGAAGATCGTGTGGCTGATTTTGATATCCCGCGCAAATTCCGCGAGACGATCAAGAAGCGCCTGCGGCGCGCGAGGATCTGAAGTTGAGACGGCCGTCGACATCGTCATCAGAGATTGTAGCAGCATGAATGGGAGCCGTGCGAGACAACTCACAACATTAGGACGAATGAGGTGTAACGCTCGTCTGTGCTGACACGAAAAGGATGGTCATCCTGAGCGTACTCGCGAAGGATCTCGTGCGCAACCGAGGATATGGAGATCCTTCGCGAGTACACTCAGGATGACCAATCAGGAATTGTAGACCGGCACGGAGATCCGTCAGACCCGACCCATCGATAACATCCGGTACAGCGTTCGCCGTCTACAGATCGACCGAGGTGTGCCGCTGCGTCTCGAGCTTCATCTGCCCCCGCGATTCCACCGCCACGCGCTTGACGCGCGGGCCGATCCGTGTGAACAGCTCATAGGGGATCGTCTGCGCCAGCTCGGCCAGCGCGTAGGCGCTGGCCGGCGAGAGCGGATCATCATCCATCACGGTCACCTGATCTCCAATCTGCGCCTGCGGGACATCGTGAAGATCGACGGTCGTGAGGTCCATGCTGACGCGCCCGACCACCGGCGCGACGATCCCCTGCACGATCATCGTCGCGCGATTGCTGACGATGCGCGGGTAGCCATCCGCATAACCGACGGGCACCAGCCCGATCCGTGTATCGCGGGATGACACCCAGGTCTGTCCGTATCCAACGGACTGACCCGCACGCAGATCGAGAATCGCGATCAACGGCGCGACCCATTTCGCGGCCGGCTTCAGCGGACGATCAAGGTTCGGATGGCACGTCGGATCAATGCCGTACAGCGCAATCCCCGGGCGGACCATGTCAAAATGTGATCCCGGCGACAGGAAAATCCCGCCGCTGTTGGCGACCGTGCGCAGGATCTTTCCCTTCTGCTCCTGCGCAAAGGCACCGGTCACATCGTGGAATCGGCGGACCTGTTCGTGGACGAATTCGTGGTCGCGCACTTCTGAGGTCGCCAAATGCGTGCCGAGCGTCGCGATCCGCAGCGAACTGTGCGATTGCACGCGTTCCAGCAGATGCGGCAGCTGTTCGATCGCACAGCCACAGCGCATCATGCCGGTATCGAGCATGATATGAACCGCGGCGCGGCGTCCCATGGCCATCGCGATCCGCGCCACATCGTCGGCGGCCGATGCCGTGCCGAGCGTAAGGATCCACCCGCGCCGAATTGCATGTTCAATCGCTTCTCGCGCTGGACCCACGTAGACATTCTCAACCGCACGGAGCACGAGCACCGGGAGCGGCTGCTCCTGCGGGAGCTGGCTCGCTTCATCGAGGCACGCCACCGCGACCATATCGATCGCCGGGCTGGTGAGGCCATCAAATTCGAAATTACACAGCGTATCGATGACGATCGGCGCGCTGTGGCCGTACGCGTCGGCCTTGATCATAGCGCAGACTTTGGTGCCCGGGCGCAGCATCCGCCGGATCAATCGCGCATTATGAAGCAGCGCTTCGCGCGAGATCAGCAAACGAGGCAGGTCGTGGCGGTGATGGTTTGCCTGGCTCACATCCATGTTCTTCGGCAGTCTCACGTCCGTGTGATGACGAAGAATGGAGTATAAATTGTGATCGCGCGGATTCCAGCGGTCTGCGGGATTTTGGTGGCGAAACCAAGCAGGATGTCATCCTGAGAGCGTGTGATCTTTTAGAAGTGCGCCCTCGACATTCGCGCGGCATCGCGGTTTTTCGAGACGTTTCTTCAAAAAAGTCACACACTCTGAGCGTACTCGCGAAGGATCTCCTGCGCACCCGAGGATCACGAGATCCTTCGCGAGTACGCTCAGTATGACCGATCACGGATCTGCAACCGCCCCAACGTTGCGTTTAGATCCATCGCTGATTGCGGAATTTCAAATCCAAAATCCGCAACCCCCAATCCAAAATCCAGTATAATTTCCGCGTGTCGCTTCCGCCGCCACCACCCCTGGGGTCGCAACCGTCGGATGCTCCGATGCTGGCGTACGCCAATCCGCTGGAGCTTCCGCGCAAGCCGGGGATTTTGCAGGCGATGGGCGTGATGAGCATTGTCGTTGCCGCCCTGGGCATCCTGACAAGCCTTGCGTTCATGTTTGGCATACTCGGAGTGCAGACGGCAGCGAGGACCTGGCGGGTTCGAACGCCGGTGACCGCGGCTCAACTTGCCGCAGCGCAGGCCCAGTCGAATCGTAATCTCGCACGGGCCAACGCGGCGGCCGCGTCTCGAAGCGCGGCGATTCGCTCCCTCCGGGCTACCACACAATCTGAAGCATTCCGCACCCTCTCCCCCGAAGCCCGGGCACAACTGGAGCAGAGTCTGAACGACACCCTCAAGAGGCTCGATAATTTGCAAACGAGCGTTGGCTCAATGCCGACGACCTCGACAACGAATCCCGCCTGGCCCACAGCAGCGCAACTGAACCGGGGAGGCCCTCTCCTGCCGCCAACGACGAGCTCGGCGCCAACGGCATCGATTTACTTACCGCCGCAATCAACAGTGTCGACTTCACTGTTCGACTGGCGCGCGGCGGGTCTCTTCGCTGTGATTGAGCTCGCGTCGATCTCGCTCGCGGGCTACCTCCTTTACTGTGGCGTCATTGTCATGCAGAACTCGCCGAGGGGTTACTGGCATCACATCAACTACGCGAGGCTGAAGATCGTGCTGGTCCTGGTGTCGATCATGGGAGCAGTCGCGCTGAGCATCTTCGCAGCGGATCCGCAAATGATAAGAGGTATGATAACAGCCTCGGTGTCCATTGGCTGGATCTACCCCATCGCGGTTCTGGTCGTCATGCGCCGACCGGGTGTGATTCGGTATTACCGGTCGCTGATGGGCCGCGCGACGCCTGGTTGAAAATCGATTGCCGTTCGGAACCGCCTCGGGGATAATCGCCGGCTCATGTCACAACCGCCATCCCCATTCGATCCACCGCCGATCCGCGCCGAGGCGTTGCCGTTTGGATCGCAGTATGACGAGCGGAGACGGCCGGGGATTTTGACGGCGGTTGGGGTCATCAGCATTGTGATTGCGTCGTTTGGGTTGCTTGCCGCCGCCGGGGGGCTCGTGCAGACCTTTATCATGGGAACGGTTCTGTCGCGCGTGGCCAGGGGAATGACATACGTCCCGTCGCCGACCACCAGTCCCGACCCGACAGGCAGCACCTCAGGCGCCGCGATTGATGAAAGTGTCGCCGGGATGTCCGCGAGCAACCGCGCGATGGTTTTGGCGGAAATCAACAAGAGGCGACCATTACCTCAGCCGCGGCAGGAAATGCTGGAAAAGCTGCTGGCCGACGTCGGCGAGGATGCCTTCCCCTTTGCACAGTCGAACTACACCCCGGAGCGGATCGCCGGAAGCATCAGCGATGCCGGCAAGCTTCCATCGGCGGATGCCCAGGACGACGGCAATCACTACTTCGTGCTCGCCAACGGCCGGATCGAAGTGGCGGATGATCACGCGGTCTTTATGCCCTCGCGCCGCGGCGGGCAGGCGGTTCGAGTTTATCGCGCCATGGGGAATACCGCGGCGGCGCCGCCCGCTCCCGCCACGATGCCGTTCACACTTCCAACCTTCTCGAAGCGCTCGCTCACGCTGTCGTACACATCCGGGCTGCTCGACCTCGTCTGCGCGGTCTACCTCATGTTCATCGGGATCGTGGTTCTTCGGGATGCAAAGGCCGGCCGTGTGATGCACCTGGCTTACGCGGTGCTGAAGATGCTGCTGGTGGCACTGGCGGTTTATGCCAGTTGGCACTGGTACACCGATCAGTCCAAAGCAGTCCTCGGCGGCGGGACGCCGATGCCAGGCACGACACCCGGCGCGCCGAGTTGGACAGTCGGGGTTCAGGCGACAATCTGGACCTTACCCGGTGTGATCTATCCGCTCGCGCTGCTGATCGTGCTGAACCTGCCTTTCGTGCGGGCTTACTATCGCACGTGGACCGCGAGCAAAGTGCGGTGAGTTGTAGCCGCGGACATTGGATCAACTTGCCACTGTGCCACCTTCCAAACCCCTCCCTTCTCGGCGCCATGTATGCGACGAATGCCACTGTGCCAGCGTGGGCGTGTTTTGCAATCGGCGTTGCAGGATTGCTTGCCCTTTTGCTCTTTGTATTTGCTATTCGCCGCGCCTTCAGAAGTTCGGATCCGTATCCAACGGATGTCCAGTTGCCGATCGAGACTGATCGCAACCCCGGCGGTGTGCTACCCTACCGCAGTCCGCTGGACGAACGGCGCCGGCCAGGCATTCTTACCGCTGTGGGGGTGATAAGCATCATTATTGGTTCGCTGGGATTGGCCGCGGGGGCTTTCGGTCTGCTCAACTCGCTTGGCGCTTTGTTTTTCACCACGACTACTGTCGCAACGGGTGCGATTGCAGTAACCAGCACGGGCGCCACTTTCAGCGCCAGTCCAACCAGTTCGACGGCGGCTGCAACGACCACATTTGCGCTTGTGTTGCCGCTGGGAGTCCGCATCCTCGCTTTTGTCACTGCACTGCTTCAGCTCGGGATCGCCGCTTATCTCATTTTCATTGGGATCATGCTGCTGCGGGACTCGCGCCACGGCCGAACGCAGCACCTGGCTTTTGCGTGGTGTAAGCTGCTGCTCGTGGCGCTGAGCATCTGGACGAACTGGGCGTGGCTCAGCGCACAATACGCCGGCTTTTCCGCCGGACCCTCACGGATTGAGGTCGCGATCATGTCAGTGCTGCTTGTCGTGCCCGCGGCCATCTACCCGATCGCATTGTTGATCGTGATGAATACCCGATCCGTGAAGGCGTACTACAGAACGTGGGTGAGCAGCAGGCTGAATGAGGCGTTATGAGGCGGCGGGGATTCGACCAGATCACTTCTGCCGAAACACAATCCGCCCGCGGGTCAGATCGTAAGGAGACAATTCCACCTTCACGCGATCCCCCGGCAAGATTCGGATGAAGTGCTTTCGCATTTTCCCTGAGACGATCCCGAGGATTTCGCGGTCCGAGTTGTCGAGCCGGAGCTTGAACATGGCGTTCGGCAACGCCTGCGATACGGTCGCTTCAACTTCGATCGGCTCGGACTTTCCCACAGACGGTCTCCAAAAAAGCTGAAAATCAAGGAATACGAGGGGAGAATCGTACGGGAAGGCTTGATCAATGGCAAGCGTCCATTGTCGGTGGTTGTTGATATCTCCCGAGTCCGCACGGTCTGGAGCATGATTGATGAGACCGGGGAAACTACCCAATTTAGATCGTTGCGACGTGCGGGTCACGTTTAATTCGGAGATCGCGAGTCATGATCGGAACCTTCAGCGCGCGGCTCGTTGCAACCAAAATTCGGTCGGCTGGGTCTGCGTGAAATTCGTCGGGAAGCTGCGTTGAGGCGACCGCCACCGCCGGGGTAAGTCGAAGTAGGCGAATACCGGGATAAGGCAATGCTCCTCGGATCAACTGGAAGATTCAAAACGAGTCTCTGCTTCGAAACCAGCATCGCGACTTCCCAGCAGGAGATAACGCTCACCCCAAGGCCGGTCGGTTCGTGTGCCGCAATCAGTTGCCGTTCCTGCGCCGACAGCCCCTGATCCTGATTCACCCACCAGATCCAGATATGGGTATCGAGCAGAATCATCGCGATGCTTCCCACTCCTCGGCAGCACAAGCAGGATCGAGGGGATCAGCAAAGCGCAGAACCGAACCCCGGAGAGGGTACCGCTCTGATTCGCCGTTATGCGCAGGGTCCTTTGTCAGGCTGATGGTTTCGTCACGCACAAACTGAAGATGGATGAGGTCCGGCTTCTCGTCAGGTTTGTCAAACGCCGTCTCCACCACCTCGCGAATATGACCGAGCAGCTCGTCGCGAGTTTCGCCTTCAGTGAACAGATGGTACTTGCCATCCGGGTCATGGGCATGCGCGGTGTATCCGCCGTCAGATTCGTCTTCGGTCACGATGAAGGTAATCTCGCGCATATCTCTCATTGTACCTCGGATTGCCTCTGGTGGCGGCGGTTCACGCTCTCCCCGCCGCCAGCTCGCTTTCGATCGTATTCGGCGTCTCGGCGATCACCTTTTCGAGCACCATGTCGGTCGTAATCCCTTCGGCTTCACCCTCGAAGTTGAGGATGATGCGATGCCGCATCGCGGGGGTGACGACTTCCTTGATGTCCTGGAAACTAACGTGGAATCGGCCATCGAGCAGGGCGCGGACCTTCGCTGCCAGCGTGATGGCTTGTGCGGCGCGGGGGGAGGCGCCGACCCGTACGAACTGGTTGACCATCGGGATCGCGTATACGCCTTGCGGATGGGTCGCCAGGGTGCAACGGATGGCGTAGTCCTGCACGTGCGGCGCGATGACAACCCGGCGCACAAGCTGCTGATGCGCGACGATCCGCGGGCCGTCGATGACCGGCTGGATGTCTGCTTTGTAACCCGTGGTGGTGAAATCGAGGATCTTCTTCAGTTCGTCGCGACCGGAATACTTTACGAGCAATTTGTAAAAGAAACGGTCGAGCTGCGCTTCGGGCAGAGGGTACGTGCCTTCCTGCTCGAGGGGGTTCTGGGTGGCCATCACGAAGAACGGCGGTTCGAGCTTGCGGAGTTCGCCGCCGGCGGTCACCTGCTTTTCCTGCATCGCTTCGAGCAGGGCGCTTTGCGTCTTGGGCGTGGCACGGTTGATTTCGTCGGCCAGCACGATCTGCGCGAAGATGGGACCTGACATGAAGGTAAATTCGCGGCGGCCGCCTTCGTGTTCCATGATGACGTTCGTGCCGATGACGTCCGCCGGCATCAGGTCGGGGGTGAATTGAATGCGGCTGAACTTCAGGTGAAGGGCATCCGCAAGAGCGCGAATCAACGCGGTCTTTCCCAGCCCTGGGACGCCTTCCAGCAGCGCATGCCCGCCGACGAACAGGCACGTCAGCACGCCATCGACGATGTCCTCATGCCCGACGATGGCCTTGGCAATTTCGGCCTGCACCGCGCGATAATCGCTGCGGAACGAATCGCAAAGCTGCTGGATCTGCGGATCGACGCCGGGGACATTTGCTTGAGCGGGCATGAAGGTAAACCTTTCTGGTCTCGATGTTCTTAGTTTCGCTTAATCAGTTCCGATCGCCCTGGGACGTTCACGCCGTCAGTCGTTTTGTGGCTGGCGCCAGCTTCACCGCTGCCAGCACCTTGCCCATTGAGAGACGCTTCTGACGACAGACGACACGCGAGCCTGGCGGGAACTCCCATATCTCATCATCCGGATCGTAATCTTTCGTTTGAAGAATGAGATAGGTTCCATCGACGAGCCGCTGCGCCAGCGTCGGCCGCCAGACATTCGCGCCCTCATCGAGCAGCGGGACATACACTCGTTCAAGATTTGGGGGCGTCATATCCGAATCCTTTCCGCCGAGATGAAAAATCTCCCCAGTCACGTCATCGACCAGAATACTCTTGCCGCTGACTGGATGAACATAACGGCTGGCGCGATGTTGTTTGCCGCGTGACGGAATCCCGGTTGTGCGAAGCGCCTCGCGAATGGTCTGTTCCGTCCACCCTCGCTTGCGCATTTGTTTCCGCAGCTTCTGTTCATTGCTGAAATGCAACGGTTCATCGGCTGCTTTGCTCATTCTAACTCTGCTCCCCCTGCTCTTTCTGCTTAATCTGTTGCTGCGCCCGCCGCTTTGCTTCCAGGAGGCTTCCGGTATGTCCAGCGCCGCTGGCTGAGCCGCCCTTCGGTTCTATCTTCTTTGGAGGAGGCGGGATGGGCTTATCTGAGGCGCCGCCCACCACCTGGGAGATATCTCCCTCGACGCCGCCACCTTTGGCTTCAAATTTGAATTTTCGATCCGGGGCTGGAGCATCCGTGGAAAGGGGTTTGTTTTCCTCGACGCGGAATTTCTGCTCGGCCACCTCTTCGCGGACTCGCTTGAGGGCATCGAGCGTCGGCTTGGCTTCGACCTGACGCGTGACCGTGTACGAGCGAACGTAATCCGCGCCGGCCATCGCCAGCTTCTTCGTGGCATTCCAGTCCCATGCGATTCTTCGCGCCGCGACGTCGAGGATGATCGCCGCCAGCAGGATCGGGATCAGGATGTCCCAAATCGGCAGCGGCGAGGCGGTTTTGATCAAACCTTCGCGCGAAAAGAGGTTGGCGCCGGCGACATCGAACGCAGTGAGAACGCGGCCGCGGGTGCGGCGGGCAATGTCGACGAGGGTTGCGTCGTTACTCTTGAGGTCGCGGAGTTCCGGCGAACTGTTCACCGAAAGCCCGGCCGGGGGCATCTGCCCGGACGTATTTCCCGCGCCCTGATACCCCAGCACCGCGACGTAGTTCCCCGGCTGATCGACATCAAATTCCCCGGTGTACGCGCCAGGCCCGGTCTGCACCAGCCGTACCTGTTTCATGGTCCCATCAGGCGCGACCACACTGCCGGCGACGGAGAGGAAATTGAGAAACGCATTATCCTTGTTGATCGCCTCGATGTTGATGCGTCCCTTGTCGCCATTCTGAACAGTGGTGATGTCGAAATCCGCGCTCATCGGCGGACGCGCGACGCTGCGCACGACCTGCGCCCAGAACTTCTGAAATCCACCCGATGCCACCCAGTTGGCCGCCCATTTGTTGTAGGCATCGCTGGTCCAGACCGCCGCTTTTCCCAGTCCCGTCTGCCAATGCGCCAGCAGCGGATCGGAATTCTTCCCCACCACCAGCGGCATATCGATCTGCGGGTTCTCCTTTTTGCTCGTCAGCACGATGCCGTAAAGGTCCGGCATCGACGTCAGCCCCTTGATCATCTCGCTGGTCGAGCCGGAATTCGTGCGGACGGGAATGCCGTTGTGATCCTCGAAGATCAGCGAGCGGCGCACCACCGTCGCTTCCTTGATGAAGATCTGCGGGAGCTGATTCGGATTCGAGTCGATCGGACCATAGGCGCGGCCCTTCAGCATGGAGGCGATGTCCTGCATGTTTGGCGGGAGCCCGCGATCGCTGCGATCGTGTGGATACACCGACACCGTGCTGACCGAAACCTTGTTCTGGATGTACTGCGCAACCAGGTTCTGGTTCGGGCGCTGGGGGTCGCCGTCCGAGATGATGATGACGTGCTTCTGCTTGGCATCGCTCTTGAGCAGCGCGCCGACGCCGTCGCCGGCCACACCGTTCATTGCGAGGTTCATCGAATCATCGAAGCTGGGCATGTCGCCGAGCTTCATGTTTTTGACAGCCGCGATGACCTTGGAGCCATCGCCTTTCTGACCCAGCGGGAAATCCCAGACGCTTCCTCCGAAGCCGCCGCGTCCTCCGCCACCCCACCCGTAGCTGATCACGCCGATTTCATCGTGGGAGCTGAGAGTTTCGATCGCCTTGATGGCGCATTGTTCGCCCCAGTAGTTGCCATCGGGCATCTCGCAGGAGTGCATGATGAGCACGAGCGCGCCCTTGGGCATCTGGCGCTGCGCCGGGATGTCCATATTGACGGGGAGCACTTCCTCGAGCTTGCTCCCCTGCCAGCCGCCGGCGCCGAAGGCATCTTCCCCGCCGATCATGACTAAGCCGCCGCCCATGTCATGGACATAGGTCGCAAGCATTTTTTGGTCGTCATCTCCGATTCCGCCGGCGCCGCGGGGGACGTTCGCGAGAATCACCGCGTCGTAGTTCTGGAGGTCGATCAGATTCCGCGGGAACTGATCGACGCTGATCGTCTGGAGGTTAATCTGCTCGGCCTCGAGCGCCTGGCGGAGGTACTCGCCTTTGCCTTCCGGAACGTTGTTGACGTAAAGAATACGTCCTTTGCCTTTGACGAACGTGAACGCATCGGCGGAGTTGTTCTGGGTCAGCGTATCGCCGCCGGTGGTGTTGGTCGTCGGTCCGCGCGCGAGGCCGCCGGGTTGACCGGCGATTTCGGCGCTGACGTTCGGAGCTTCGAAGGAAGCGTGAAACCGGTGGATCAACCCGGCGACTTCGCTGCCTTCCAGCGGGGGAACCAGGATATGCTCGACGTTCCGCTCCTGCTTCAGTACGACCGTACGGGTGGTCTGAATCCCCGGCGTATTCGGATCAAGATCCATCGGACGATCGTTGTGCAGAACGGTCAGCTTTCCGGTGACCGGGGGGTTGGTGGCCCGGAGGATCACGTCGATCGTAAACGGCTCATTCTCGCGCTTGATTGTCGGGGCGATGAAGCGATCGACCAGCACTTCATTTTTCACATCGTACTGAAGCGGCATCACATCGATCGGCACATGCTGCGCCGTGGCCGCGGCTTCGGCGGCTTCAAGGTCGCCTGCGGTCATGTTGCCGTCGGAGATCAGCAGCATCCGATGCATCGCATCCTTGCCGAACGTCGCCAGTCCGAGCTGAATCGCGGACGCGATATCCGTCCCGCGGCCAACATCCCGGATGGCGCGGGCATCCAGCGCCAGAGTCGTGTTGGGGATCGCATCGATCATCGCCGACGAATGGAAGCTGATCAGTCCAACGCGATCATCGGCCGGCTTGTGCTTCAGGTCTGATGCGTCGGTAAGGTATTGTTCGATCGAAGTCTGGAGCGATTTGCCGGGGTAATTCCGGACATTGGTGACCGATTCGGAAATGTCGCGAAGGACCATCACCTCGACGACTTTGTTCTCGCGCTGCCAGCGAGCTCCGCCGACGATCAGTATCAGCAGCAGCAGAACGATGAGGCGCAATCCCAGCGCGACCCAGCGGCGCACGGGACCCAGCCCGACGAGCGATCGAACCGCGAGGATCGTGATCGGAAGCGCCAGGCCAACGAACAGCAGCGTCGCCTGCCACCAAAGCAGATACTCCAGCTTGATCGGCCACGTGAATGCGAGCAGAGCAGGCAGCGGGCTGCTGGCAGCAGGCAGTAACATCGAAATGTCTCCTGTGATCTGCGCGCTCATTGAACCCTCAACACTGCCCGCTGCCGGCTGCCCACTGCCAGCTAGAACTCAAACACCTGTAACCGATTATTCCCCGCGTCCACGGTCACTACCCTGCCATGCTTGTCCACGGCCACTGCCCAGGGATACGCCAGTTCTCCCAATTCCCGACCTGCCATGCCCCACTGTGCCAGACCCTTGCCGGTCTGACGGTCAACCAGTTGTACCCGGTTATTGCCAAACTCGCACACCACCAGGCGGCCATTTGAATCGATATCCAGGCCATAGGGAAAGCGAAATTCACCAAGATTCGATCCGACCTTACCCATCGTCCGCACGAAGGTCCCGTCCGTCTTGAATACCTCCAGCCGGTGGTTGCAGGCATCGGTTACGTACAAATCATCGCCAACGATCACGATCGACTGTGGACGCGAAAACTCCCCATCAGCATTGCCGAATTTGCCGAACTGGTAGAGAAACTTGAGCTGGTCGTCGAAGACCTGGATGCGGTCGTTGTCGCCGTACTCTGCGACGTAAATACGTCCCTTGGCGTCGAACGCGATATCGGTGGGATACGTGAATTGACCAGGTCCTGTCCCGCGCGCGCCAAACTCGCGTTTCAGCTCGCCGGTTGGAGAGTAGACCATCACGCGGTGGTAGTGCGTGTCGGGGATGTAAACATCTCCATCCGGTCCCACGCTAATTCCAACGGGCTTGCCTTGCTCCCATTGCGGCATGCGCCAGTCGGCGATGTACTTGCCATTGTGATCCAGATGCTGAACCCGCGCCTGGCGGTCGACGATGAAATAGGAGTCGTCTTTCGGAGAGTATGAAATTCCGCGGGGATAGACGACCTGCGCCGGTCCGACCCCGGTCGTGCACCACACTGCTTCCGGCTTGGAAGGATCACCGCAACCGACCAGCATCAGGGTAAGCAGGAGCAGCGGTAGCAACCGCGCCGCGCGGATTCCGAACCATCCCATTGCGATCGCGACAGCTCCCAGCGCGAAGACCAGCCCTGCAACCAGCAATGAAGCCTGGATCATCGCGTCGTAGCGGAGCATATGGAGCCAGGTCATCAGCATGGGGACCATGACCTGCGGATGCTGAGGAGAGATCAGCACCGTCGCGGGCACTTCAGAGAGGGACAGGATCAGAACGAACATCGACGAGGCCCCCAGGATTGGCCAGGCCAGTGGCCAGATGATCCAGCGTGCGGTTTGCATCGCGTCTGCGCCATCGACTGCCGCCAGGTCACGCAATTGTCGCCACGGCGCCGACCAGGTTGTCGCTGCCGCCGCCAGGACGATCCACCCAAAGCGCCCGATGTACGCCATCACCGCGATGGGCATTGCATTATAGACATACCGATGCACCCATGCCGGGTTGGGACGATTATACAAACGAATCAGGCAAATGGCGAGGATTTGTCCTCCGATCAGGAAAGTGAGCAGGGAAATCAGCAGGACCCCACGGCGGAGCCGTGGGCTTGCGCAGAGTGCGAGGAGGAATGCGATGATTCCTGTGGTTCCCGCGACGAATAGCGTCCCCGCTGCTTCCGGCGCGAACGCTGCGACGCTGAATGGCTCTCTGAGAGAAGCAACCAGCGCGAGCAGCGGTAGGAGCAGCGTGATCGCCACCACGATCCAACTCAGTATGTTGACTGTGATTGGCGCGTCGAGCACTCTCGGCCAGACGCTCACATCGACTTGTTCAGCAGATGAGAATCTGCGGACAGCGCCCCACGCGATCGCACCCAGAAAAAAGACCACAACCAGCATCGGGAACGCCGTGGCAACCGCATGAGCGGCCCGCGCCGGCTGGTCATCGGTTGGCACCGGCGAATCTCCGCCCGCTGGTCCCTGGTTACCCATTGGCTGGGTGATTGGATTGCTGGCTGAAGAGTAGATCCCCGTTTCGAACACCATCCTCACTTCTGTCGCGATGACGCTGATTCCGGTCGGTTCGTAAACGGCAAATTCCTGCATCGCGAGCATCGACACGATGCAGACCGAGGCGATGATTGACCCGAGGGTCTGCCGGAACAGGACGCGCGGCAAGACGCCGTCCAGCACGGCTTGTTGCTGAACCTGCGTGTCGGACCGCCGGAGCGTCAACCCGATGAGAATCGCGGGCAGCGGCCAGAGCCAGGTCGCCAAAGACCAGACGCAGCGAGTCACATCCCAAAACCCGGCGAGGGGAAATTCAATATCAATTCCCCAATGGTCCGCGAGATACTTCAGTGCGATCCGCTGGACCTGCTTCCATCCATACGCGATGACCAGCGAAGGCATCAGCAGTGCGATCGGCAGCACAAACCCAAGCATCGCCGCGCGCCAACCGCGTCCGCGACCGAGCACCCACGCGGCCGGTAGTGCAATTACTGTCGCGATGATTCCAACGGAGATGTTGTAGAGCAGCGTGCGTCCAAGCAGCGCGATGTGAAATCGATCGGGAATGGCTTGCGCCAAAACAGAAACGTCGAGAATGTGAACCGCGAGCCACCCCAGCGGCAACACATAACAAACCAGCACCAGAGCCCAGAGGAAGACACTCGTGACACGGGCTTTCAGCCCGTGCGAGCGATTTGGCATGGACTGAGCGTCCATGACACGGATGGCATCGTCCGCCGTGACGTGCGTGTCCGTGGTCATCTCCGGTCAACTATTCCGTGGTTTTCCTTCAACGTGTGCGAATCTTGAAGTAAACGCACCCCTCTCCCCTGTACTCCGGGGAGAGGCGGGGTGAGGGGCTTTCCGCTTGGCACTCTCGATCGGCCCCTCACCCATCCTCTCCCCTGAGTACAGGGGAGAGGGGTTGGGGAGCTGATGCTGATCGTTCGCTGGGTAAGGCGCAGAGGCATGGGCGGTGATTCGCAGGACACATCCGTTACTACTGCTGCGCATCCTTCGACATGGTATTGAAATACTCCTGAACCGCTTTCTGTGCCGAGCGACCGATCCGCTCCTGATCGACTTCATCCGTCTGTTCGTTGGCGGCCTTGTTGGCGATTTCCTTGAGCGTTTCCTTGGCCGAGCCTTTCAGCGGGTTGTTGTCCTTGATCAGCGTGCTGGCGAGGATTCGGCCCTTCTCATCATCCTGCGAGGGGTCGATTTCCTGTTTCACCCCGTACGGCGAGGCTGCTTTGGCGGTGCGGTCGCCGAACGCCTGTGCTCCGCCGCCGCCCATACCGTTGTTCTGCTGCGGGTTGGGATTGTTCTGCTGCTGACCCTGCTGGAACTGCCCGTTGTTCCACTGTCCCGGCTGACCCTGACCATTCGGATTCTGACCGGCGTTTCCGCCCTGTCCGGCGTTGGCCTGCGCCTGCTGGACGGCTTGCTGCGCGGCCTGAATCTGCTGCTGATCCTGCTGCGCGGCTTGCATCTGCTGGAGTTGCTGCTGCATCTGCTGCATGGCGGCTTGCATGCCCTGACCTTGTCCCTGCCCCTGCTGGCCTTGCTGTTGTCCACCGGCCTGCTGACCTTGATTCGGCTGACCTTGCTGACCCTGCTGCCCCTGTTGAGCCTGCTGCATGGCCTGCGCCATCTGCTGGGCGGCCTGCTGCATCTGCTGCGCCTGATTCTGGGCGTTCATCTGCGCCTGCATCTGCTGCATCATCTGCTGGGCGGCCTGCTGTTGCTGCTGGTTCATCCCAGCCTGCTGCATCGCCTGCTGCGCCATCTGCTGAAGCTGCTGCGCCGCCTGCTGGTTACCCTGCGCGGCCTGCTTCATCAGTTGCTGCGCCTGCTGGGCCTGCTGCTGGTTCATGCCCGCCTGCTGAAGCTGTTGCTGCTGCTTCTGCTCCTGCTGCGGATTGTTCTGGGCCATCTGCTGAAGCTGCTGTGCGAGGTTCTTCATCTGCTCGGCGGCTTTCTGCTGCTCGGCCTTGTCGAGCTTGTCGAAATTCTCGACCGCTTTCTCAAGCTCGTTGAGCGCCTCGGTGAATTTCCCCTCAGCAATGGCGCGATGTGCATCCGCAACAGGACCCTGCCCCTCGACCGGCTTCTGCATCGAGCGGAAGAGCTTCATCTCATTCTGGGCATTCGCATATTTCGCGCTGCTTTTCACCTGCTGCTTGAGCGCATCCTGCACATCCTGAAGCGCCCGCGTCGCGGTGCGATCGGCTTTGGCCGGATCGGTGATCGGCTTTTCGAGCATCGCTGTGAGCTCTTCCTTCGCGAGCTTGATTGCTTCAACATCAGCGACCGATGCGGGCATCGCCTGCACCGTCGCCAGCGCCCGCTGTACGCTCTGCTTGGCGGCCTCGATCTTCACCTGCTCGGCTTGAGCAGCTTTCTTCGCTTCCTCGCGGCCGAAGAAGCGGTCTGAGTTAATCTTGGTCGAGGCCCAAACCAGAATGACGACGGCGCATGTGGCGATCACCGGTCGCGGAAAGCTCAGCGGGAAATGCTCGTTGAGCTTCAGCACAACCTGCTGCGCCGTCTGCTCGGCATCCTTGACGGCCGCCCGTGCGAAGGGGTCGGTCTCATCGCGAATGAACAGCGCGGTGCTGATCTTCTCCTTGAGTCCGAGCTTCTGATCGATGGGAACCGCAGCTTCCCGAACGGTCGGCCGACGGTAGATCGCGTATGCGAGCGCCGCCGCGACGATCGTTCCAAGCCCGCCATAGAACCATCGCATCGGATGAGGCAGGTGCCAGAGCAGGATCCGGTCGGCCATCACTGCAAGCCAGATCACGATCACATAGAACAGGCTGAGCCAAGCCAATGCGGAGATGAACTTCCTCAGCGCCAACCGGTTCTGCACCGCCGCCACATGGTCGTCTAATCGGGACATAGCCAAGGCCTCCCTTTGTAAGATGTATTCTAGCCCGTATCGTTGCTGACTCAAAGCGGGAAAGCAGTATTCCGCGAACTTCGGTGGGATTCCGAGGTCGGTCTCATTTTCTGCTACACTTTGGCTTGTGCAAACGCCGCAAACGACACCAACGCGCCTGACCCTTAAAAAGGATTCCCAGCTCGAAATCGACTGGTCCGACGGGCATCAGTGCGTGTACGCAATCAGCTACCTCCGCTCGATGTGCCCCTGCGCCCATTGCAGGCTCGTCCGGGAAGGCAGCGATCCACACGATATTTCGCCGACGCCGAAGAAAAAGCCGCTGCTGACCATATTGCCGGGAAACTATTCCGGTGCGATCACCGTGCTGGATGCCCAGATGGTGGGGAAATATGCGATCAAGCTGACCTTTTCCGATCAGCATGATACGGGGATCTTTTCTTTCGAGTATCTGAGAGAAATCTGTCCTCCCGCAAAGTGATTCTGGCACGTGGTGACCGATGTCGAGGCTGATGCGGACCGTTACAGAAATCAGGTCGCGGCGTGCGCGACGACCTGCTTCTCGGCATGATACGAGCTGCGCACGAGCGGCCCGGATTCGACGTGTCGCAATCCTTTGGCTTCCCCACGCTGCTTCCACGCGCGGAATTCATCCGGATGGACCCAGCGTTCGACCGGCAGATGCTGCGGCGTCGGTTGGAGGTATTGCCCGAGCGTGAGGATCTCGCAGCCGATCGCGACCAGATCATCCAGCACGGCGTCGATCTCGTCTTCGGTTTCTCCCAGGCCGAGCATCATGCCCGTTTTGCTGACGAAACCCTGATCTTTGGCGATCTGCAAAAGATTGAGACTGCGCTGATACTTGGCCTGCGGACGGACGCGGGTGTAGAGGCGCGGGACGGTCTCGATGTTGTGATTGAGGATTTCGGGGCGCTCGTTGAGGACAAGCTGAAGCGCGTCCCAGTCGCCGCAGAAATCGGGGATCAGCACTTCGACATTCGTCGCGGGTGATTTAACCCGGATCTGCCGGATCGTCTCGGCCCATACCCCGGCGCCGCCGTCGGGAAGTTCATCGCGGTTGACACTGGTAATGACAACGTGCTTCAGGTTCATGCTCGCAACCGCATCGCCGACACGGCGCGGTTCGTCCAGATCCAGTTCCGGCGGCTTCCCGGTCGCAATGTGGCAGAACCCGCAGCTTCGGGTGCAGACATCGCCGAGAATCATCAGCGTCGCGGTTCCCGCGCTCCAGCATTCGCCGAGGTTGGGGCATTTGGCGCTCTGGCAGACGGTGTGAAGCTTCTGGTCGGTGACGAGCTTGATGAGCTTCGAATACCCCTCGCCACCTGGCATTTTCATCTTGAGCCACGAGGGCTTACGACCACCGGTTGGGGGTGAGTCGGCGGAAAGGACAAGGTGGTTCAGGGAAACGCCCATGCGAAGCGAATCTTAGGGACTGGAATTGGAAGGAGCAAACCGGGTCGAGAAGTGCTCGGTAAACTGGAGAATATTTTGGGGCTCGCATCAATGGCACTGAAGCATTACAGAGAATCGTCTCATCACCTGCACGTCCGAGCGGAAATCGATATACTCCACCCCAATGCCCCTTCGCATTCTCGCATTAGGCGATATCGTCGGTCGTCCGGGACGGCAGGTGATTCACCAGAAGCTGCCGCAGACCGTTCGCCAGCATCAGGTGGACCTGGTGATCGCGAACGCCGAGAACATCGCCGGCGGAAGCGGGATCACCGCCAATCTCTTCAACAAGCTGCGAAGCTACGGCGTGGACGTCATCACGCTCGGCGATCACGTTTACAAGCGGCTCGACATCGTCCCGACGATGCACAATTCCGAGCGGATCGTCCGCCCGGCCAATCTCGCGGCCAGCGCCGCAGGACGACAGTTCACCGTCGTGAAAACCAACAGCGGCGTGAGCGTCGGCGTGTTCAATCTGCTTGGACGGATCTTCATGAATCTCCCGGCCGATGACCCGTTCGCGGCGGCGGATCGGGTGTCGTCGCAAATCCCCAGCAGCGTGAAGGTCCGCGTCTGCGACATGCATGCCGAGGCGACCAGCGAAAAGGTGGCGATGGGCTTTTGGCTGGACGGTCGTGCATCGTTGGTGTTCGGCACGCATACTCATATTCCCACCGCCGATGCGAAGATCCTCGCCGGGGGAACAGCGTATCAGACTGATCTTGGCATGTGCGGTCCTTACGATTCGGTCCTGGGACGTCGTAAGGATCGCGTGATCAAATACATGACCACGAACATGCCGCATCCGTTTGAAGTCGCGACGGGAGACGTGCGGATGTGTGGCGTGCTGGTGGAGATCGACCCCGACACGGGGAAAGCAACTTCGATCGAGCGAATCGAAGTCAAAGGGGACAATGCTGATCAAGCGTATGATGCGGATGATGCGCGGGGTCGTGATGAGAAGAGTGAGTGATCACCCGGCCTTCATCACCCGGCGACTATCCTTGACGGCGCGTCCATTCCGTTTTCGCTGCACGCGCGCCCTTCCAAATGCATCAGTCTTGGTCATCACGCGACTCTCACGGGCGGCGTCGAATAGTTGAATGCTCGGGGTGGTCTGGTTCGAATTCGCAGGCTTTACATCAGTTCCATTCGCAACGGAAAGCGCATGCTCCAGGCGCTTACGGGCGTAACCGACGTACTCTTCTGACTGGTCGATACCGACATACTTTCGACCGAGCAGTGCTGCCGCGACCACCGTCGTGCCACTGCCGTTGAACGGATCGAGCACAATATCCCCGGGGTTGCTGGAGGCCTGGATGATTCGGTTCAGGACACCGATCGGCATCTGGCAGCCGTGCCAGCCTTCGCGTTCTTTGAAGGTTCCACAGACGCGCGATTCGTACCACACATCGCCGCCGGGCTCGAAATATGCATGAGGCGCCGCTTCCTGCGGACGGAGGAACCACGTGTCATCTGGGAGCTTGCCCTTGGGATTCGCGCGGGCGTCGCCGTAGGTCGTCTGACGCGCGCTGGCGACACGAACCGCATCAGCGTTGAACGTCAGGTTGCTCATGCCATTATCCGGCTTTTCCTTCGTGAGATAGAGGATGTGCGTATGGCTCTTGGCGAACATCTTTTTGGTCTGCTGGCCGAAGGTGTAGTGCCAGATGATCCAGTTGCGGAGGTGAAAGCCGATTTTCCGCCGCGCCCGCACGCACAGATCCGCGGCGAATTCATCGCCGATCGCCAGATAGAACGACCCGGTCGGCTTGAGGGCGCGGTAGACCGCGCTCATCCACTTCTCCGACCAATCCACGTACTCGTCGACGTCTTTGCGATCATCGTAGTTGTGATACAGGTATCCGATATTGAACGGCGGATCAGCGAAGACCAGATCGACCCACCCTTCCGGGCCTTCGTTCAACACCTTGATTGAATCGCCTTGGATGATCTGATTGGTCTCGGGCATACCGCGCGGATTGTACAGAGACGGGCGGATGGTACCAATCTTATCAGACGTGCGCTTCCGCTTGCGGGACCGCAGTGTGGACAACCCGTGGATAAATGCCTTTTTGCGCTGGTTCATGCAGGTGCTACTGATCGACCCAGGTCCTATAATCGGCGGCTTTGAGCGATGAACATGAATCCGGCGGTCCTTCGAATCCTCGATGCCAACGCCAACCGCGCCCGCGAGGCGCTGCGGGTGAGCGAGGATTACGCGCGGTTTGTGCTGAACGATGAGGCAATCTGTGGCGCGCTGAAGAAGGTACGACACGACTTCGCTGAAGCGACGAGGCCATTCGTTGCGGATGCAATCCTGTGCAGGGATACGCCCGGAGATGTCGGGACGACCACAAAGACCGCGACAGAACTGGCGCGGGACGGAATCGAACACGTGGTTACTGCTGCCGGAAAGCGTGTGGGGGAAGCGCTGCGGACGATCGAGGAGTATCTGAAAACGGTCGACACGGTTGCTGCATCGAGGATCGAATCCCTTCGCTATCGCTTCTACGCGATTGAGCAGCAGATCTCGCAAACCCTGCTGCCAACCGCTTCTGCCATCGCGAAGGTGAAGCTGTATGTCCTGATTACAGAAGCACTTTGCAGCAAGCCGTGGTTGGAAGCGGCCGAGCTCGCAATCGAAGGTGGCGCCGATTGTTTACAGCTTCGCGAAAAGGAATTGGCGAGTGGCGAATTGCTTCATCGCGCTCAGCAACTCGTCAAGCTCTGTCATCAGCGGAATGTGATCTGCATCATCAATGACCGCCCGGATATCGCGATTCTGAGCGGCGCGGACGGAGTTCATGTCGGCCAGGGAGACCTCCCCTGCACCGAAGCGCGAAAACTGCTCGGCCGCGACAGGATCATGGGCGTCAGCACTCACAACATTGACCAGGCCAGACAAGCCGTCCGAGACGGGGCCGATTACATCGGAGTCGGTCCGGTCTTCCGCAGCAGCACCAAGCCACGGGATTTCCTGCCCGGATTGGAATACGCTCGAGAGGTTGCCCTGGCAAATCTACCGATTCCTGCGGTTGCAATTGCGGGCATTACCCTGCCAAATGTCGATGAAGTGATCAACAGTGGAGCTAAGGCAGTTGCCGTTACAGCCGCAGTCGTTGGAGCCATCGATATCTGCGCGGCAGCTAGAGCTTTCAAGAAAAAGTTAGCCACCGATGGGGCACCGATGCTTACCGATAAGCAGGCCTAAATCGTTGCTTTATCGGTGTGCATCGGTGCCATCGGTGGCTAAACTTCCTTTGTTTTTCAGGGAAATGGATGTCCCAGTCAGCAGTCATCTCTACTGAAGCCAGTCCGGTGGAAGCCAGGTCCTTCGTCTCCCACGCGAAGCTGATCGGGATCATTACGTTCATCAGCCGGATTCTCGGGCTGGCGCGCGAGGTGATCGCCGCGAACTACTTCGGTGCCGGGGCGGTCTGGTCGGCGTTTCAATATGCCTTCACCATTCCCAACCTCTTCCGCAAACTTCTCGGCGAAGGCGCCCTCTCAGCGGCGTTCATTCCGCTCTATGCCCGCGCGGTGAAACAGTCCGATCGCGATGGCTCCAATGAATTCGCTTCCGCGAGCGTCTCGCTGCTGATCTCGATTCTGATCGGGATCACAATCATCGGTGAACTGCTCCTGTGCGCCACGCTGCTGCTGCCGAATATGCGCGACAGCACGCGCCTGGCACTGAAGCTGACGATCGTGATGCTGCCGTACGTCGTCTTTGTGTGCGGCGCGGCATTCCTGAGCGGAATCCTTCAAGTTCATCGCCGCTTCTCGATGGCGGCGGCCACCTCGATCGTCAGCAACCTTTTCATGATCATTTCGCTGCTGCTGGTTGCGGCGCGATATGACCTCAAGACTCCGGATGGACAGACCGCCGCTGTCTGGTGGATCGCCGTCGCGGTGATCATTTCGGGCATCGCGCAGGTCGCGATGCTCGTCCCATCGCTTCGCGCAGCCGGCTTCCAATTCCACTTCGTACGCCACTTCTGGACGAGCGCGATCAAACAGATGTTGATCATGTCCGTGCCCGTTGCACTTGGCGCGGGCGTGCTCCAGATTGGCGTTGTCCTCGACAAGCAAATCGCGCTGATGCTCGCACAGGGAGATGGGAAGACGCATCTGCACCTGCTGGGACTCTCGCTGCCTCTGCCGATGGAAGCGGGCGCTTTGGCACGATTGAACTGGGCGCAGTTCCTCTATCAATTCCCCCTTGGCGTCTTCGCGATTGCTCTAGCAACTGCGATCTTTCCGCAGATTGCAGACGACGCAATCGATCTGGATCGCAAAAGATTCACAGGTATCCTCCGACAGGGCATGGAAGCATCGCTGTTCATCGGATTGCCCGCCAGCGCCGGGATGATCCTCATTGCACTTCCCGCAGTTCGCTTCATGTTTGAGCGCGGCCAGTTCACAGCGCACGACTCGATGCTCACCGCGCGATCCGCAGCAATTTACTCCAGCGCCATCTGGGCGTTCAGTCTCCAGCAGATTCTCAACCGCGCCTACTACGCGCTGCACGACATGAAAACCCCGCTTGTCTGGGCGGCGATCAACCTGCTGATCAACTTGATCGTCGAGATCCCCCTGCTTTGGACGAATCTTGCAGAATCCGGAATGGCCGTGGGGACGCTGATCAGCTTCGCAATTCAATCGATCGCGATGCTGTGGGTGCTGAACCGAAGGCTTGGAGGCTTGGAGCTATCACTGAGCGCGGTTCCGATCATAAAGATGGTGATCGCAACGGTGGTCATGCTCGCGACGTGCATGGGGTTCCGACGTCTTCCGATCTATCCAGTTGGAAGCGGGAAACTGATCTGGGGAGCACAGCTTGCGATCATGATGGGAATGGGCGGGTTGATCTACTTTGCGATCTGCGCGGCGTTGGGAATCGATGTGACGAAACACTTGCGACGCCGACCCCGCCCCTGAAGGAGCGGGCTTTGCGCCAGCTTTGTGAGTTACTGCAAAATCTTCACTACCAGCGCCAACCCCACCGCCGCTGATGCCATTCCCAGGAGGATCCAGAACGTGATCGAGATCGCCTGCCGCGGGACTTCCTTCATCGATTCGCACTTCACGGCTTTGTAGACGACTGAAAAGAGGATGCACAACGGCAGCAGCAGCCAGTACCAGTAGCGATAGATCGGCAGCGGATCGATGAAAAGCCTATATGATGGCGGCGCTGGTGCCGTCGCGGGTTGGGCGGCAATGAACATCGTAGGCACCAGCGCGAGGATCGCGGTGATCAACGAGGATTTCCAGCGGTGAAGCGCGAGTCTTGGAGACACCTGCATCACGCTGTCTCCTGCGGCTGACCGGCGCGGTAAGCTGAGTCGATGATCACCATCAAATTAAGCATTCCGGCGATGGCCGTGTAGAGCGTGCCAACACCTTCCATCGGGGCATGCGGGTGCGGGTATTCCGAGACCCAGTTTTCTCCGCGATGTTCCGGCTCCCACTTCTTTCGCAGCTCGGTGTCTCTCTGACCCAGTTCGATCGAGATCGCGGCGCTCGCAAGGCTCACCGGACCGGCCAGGACCTGTCCCACAAACCACGGCTTACTTGCAATTTCGGAGACGAAGGCGCCGCTGGTCAAAGCCCAACCGGCGCTTTCATAGCCGGAATCTTCTGGACGGACGAGCCGGTTGCCAATAATCCGCACCTGATTGCCGCCGGCGTCGTACCCAGGCACTTCGATCACGCGAATCCCTGCAATCAGAAGTCCCAGCACATACAGCAAAACGACTCCAGCGAAAACGATCTTGGCCCGCGCATGCTCCCCGATCAGCCAGTATCCCGCGCCGGGAATCAGCCACCCCGCCAGCGCAACCAGCGGCGGCGGTGGATTGAATCGCGGAGGAGTTGCGAACGGATCGTCCATGCGAGGCGGATACTGTAGGGACAGTGGGACACGGGGACAAGGGGACTTGCAGCAGACGCGTGCTTACTTGAGGAACGCGGCGACCGGAGCTTACGCTAATCTGGTGGGGACGTCGTACCGTCATCCTGATGGGAGCAACAGCGACCGGAAGGATCTCCAAGAGCGCGAACGACCGCAGGCTTCGAGATTCTTCGGTCGCCCAGGCTCCCTCAGAATGAGGGTGTGCTTCAGCACACCACGATTTGGGAACGGTGTGCTGAAGCACACCCTACCGTGCTTTGGTCACAACAGTTCCTGAACGATGCGGTCCCCGGAGTTGTTGCGCAGGTCCGCACGTTGCTTCGAGACGACGGCGAGTTTATCGCGGCCGGCGCCGCCGCGGAGGATGTCCTTGCCGAGACCGGAGCAGAGATAATCGGTTCCATCGCCGCCGTAGAGTCGGTCGTTTCCGGCGTCCCCGTAAACACTGTCGTTTCCGCCGCCGGCGTTGACCGTGTCGTTCCCGTCGCCTCCGCAGATGCGGTCGGCATTGGCCGAGCCGGTGATGTTGTCGTCTCCTGCGCCGCCATAGATGCGGGCATCGAATCGATTGCCGTTGAGGGATGCGTCGAAGGTGATCACGTCGTTCCCTGCGTTGGCGTCAACGATGACTTGCTTGAGGCTGGCAAAGCGGTAACTGGATTTGACGCCATTCACGATTACTTCCAGCATTCCAGCCTTGGAAGCGCGTCGGCGCAGGAGAATCTGATCGTCGCCAACTGTGCCGGTAATGCGCAACGCTTTGCGCGCCAGCGCCACTGTCATCGATGGGGAACTGGGCAAAGTTGAATCGGTTGGAGCTACGGGCGCTGGCTCCGCCGGGACATCGGCGTCGCCGGCGATCAGGACATTGTTACCGTCTCCACCATCGAGCGAATCATCATCCGCGCCACCGACGAGAGTATCGTCGCCGGCTTCACCATAGAGCGAATCCAGTCCACCGCGGCCCATGAGGTAGTCGTTGCCTCCGCCGCCGTAGATCTGGTCGTTGGACCATCCGGAGATGATCGTGTCGTTGCCGCCGGCGCTGACCGTGTCATCGCCGAGAATGGTGGAGTCGACGCCGGTCTCAGCGCGGATGTAATCGTTCCCCGCGCCGCCGACAATGCGGATATGCGAAATGTCGCGGGCATCGGCAACCGACAGAGTGCCGTTAATGTTCACCGTAATGGAATCGTCGAGCGAATCGTAAGTCAGCTTAATCACATCGTCGCCGGATGTGCCGTTGACGCGCAGCTCGCCTTCTGAAACTGGCGCACTGGCGGGGTCGATGACCGTATCCGACGAACCCGAATCGATTGAATCATCGCCAGACCCGGCATTGAGCGTATCGGCGTCATCACCGCCGCTGAGGGTGTCGTTGCCGGCGCCGGCCTGGATGAGGTCGTTTCCTCCCCCGCCGCTGACGATGTCATCCCCACCGCGAGCTATGAAGATCTCATCGTGGTCCGAGCCGACCATGGTGTCGGGCCCCGGTGTTCCGATAATCCGCTCGACATCATCGAGCACGTTGTCCGGTCCAGGGTCCATGCCGGAGGAAAGCTCCGTGGGCGAGCCATCGTTGGCGACGTTGTCCAGGGTCACCGTAACTGGGAACCACTCGTTGACGAAACCAGAGAAGTCGACCGTGTCGTTCCCAGCGCCGCCGCTGAAAATGCGCTGTGTCCAGGAGCTGCGATAGACGCGTAAGTTGTCGTCGCCGGCGTCTCCGAAGTAATAGCCAGTATGTCCAGAATCATGGATCAGCAGATCGTCGTTTCCACCGCCGCCGCGGACCGTAACGTCGCCAACGTCATGTGCGACGATGTCGATCGTGTCGTTTCCGCCGCCGCCGAGGACTTCAATCCCGTTCGCATCATCGTAGGTGAACGATTGCGTCGCACCGTTGAGTGTGACCTGCGCCCCATAGGGCCCGGCGTTGATGCTCATCACGTCGTCGCCATCGGTGCCAAAGATCTGAAAGGCATCAGCGGCCAGCAGTCGGCGCTGTTCAAGAGCTTCAATCCGTACCCGCCGCCGGTAGCAATCTGTTTCTAGAGCCACAAGTAGAATTACTGTTTTCATAGCCGTGTCACTGCTGAACAAGGAGACACGGCTCTAAACAGCAAATCTCGTACTCGGCTCGACGAAGTGAGATTTGTTCGCGCCAACCCGCCGATATGAGTCACGCTACCTCAAAATGGGACGCAAAGGGACGCCGGATCACGGCGCGCTCGAGCGTTCCGCAAGCGGATAAACGCGTGTGAGTCTCAGTGCATTCCAGCTCACACGACAGTCTGGCGAAGGGGTGTCAAATCAGCATGGCGTACGATCCCATTAGACAGTCCCAGCGATGATGTCGGCGGGATCGGCTTCAATGTGATCGATCGAAATGGTACCAATGATCCTGTCGCGGCCCGAGCCGGAGTTGATGGCATCCACCCCATCACCGGCATTGATCACATCCTTGCCATCGCCGCCAAACAGCGTGTCATCTCCGGCATCGCCGTAGATCACATCGTTTCCACGCGAGCCGTAAATGCTGTCGTTTCCGTCTCCTCCGGAGATGCGATCGGCGCCGGCCGAGCCTTGGATCGTGTCATTGCCATCTCCGCCGCGGATCTGGATGCTAAAAGTCGGCAGTGCAACGGAAGGGTCGAAGGAAACTTTGTCGTTGCCGCCGGCGGCGGAGATGTCCAATTTGAAGATATCGCTGATTCTGTAGCTCCGCGGAACGCCATTCACCACCGCCTCCAGCATTTTGCCGCGTGATGGCCGGCGTCGGATGAGAATCGTGTCGTCGCCGTCCGTTCCGGTAACGCTGAAGACACCTTTGCGACTCAACGCGAAGGTAACCACCACAGGCGCCGGAGGTGGGACGGCAACTCCATCGGGAAGGATGATGTCATTCCCACCGCCGCCATCGATGCTGTCGTCTCCTGTGCTGCCGAGAATGGTTTCGTCGCTGGCGCTTCCGATGATCGTATCGTCGCCAAATGAGCCGTTCAGCGTATCGTGATTGCCGGTGACAGGTTGTAGCGTCAGGCCCTGGATGAGATCGTTCCCATCGCCGCCGTTGATGCTGTCACTTCCGGATCCACCAGCCAATGTGTCGTTCCCATTGTCGCCGTTGATCGTAACTTGCGCGGTAACGTTCTGGTCCACTCCAATCACGTCGTCACCATCCAGCCCATAAATGACGATGCTGGTGAATCCTGCTGGAATCAGTGGGCTTTGAACGCCGTTGATCAGAATCCGTGCATCGCCGTCGCCGACGGTCCGGACATCGATCTTGTCATTGCCATTGGATCCGAAAATTCGAATTTGATCGTCTTCGACCAGGACGCCGGCATCAGCCTGATGAGTGCCCTCGACGGTTCCATCGCTCACCCAGCGCTCCAATTGAGAGTCCGGGTAGTTCTGCACTTCGAAAGAGATGAGTCCGTCACTCACTTTGAAGTTGGCAGCGCTGCTTCCGACATAGGGATAATGGCTTGCGTCATTCGGCGAAAGTTGAACCGTCCCGTCTTCGGTTCCATCCGTCGTGAAGAGGCAGTCCAGCCGCGAATTGTTCCGTGCGACAAAAAGCAGATGGTCGTTGATGACCGTAAAATCGTGCGGCTCAGATCCCACTGAGCCTTCGTAGATGTCGCTGATCTGGTCGGTTCCCTCGGGAGTGCCGTCGCTAATCCATGGCTCGGCGCCCGAGTAAAATAATTCTTGGATGCCGGCGGAAAAGTAGAGCTTACCTTGAAATTCGAATAGATTTCCAGGGGAATTGGTTGCCGATCCCGATCTGCCCGTCCAAAATCCAAGTTCGATCGAATTGGACCCGTCCAGGTCGCTTCGCATCAGTGAAGTCCCCAGATCGGATGATGTTGTGAAGTACAGCACATCGCCAATCTGGAGAGAACTCAGCAGTCGACGCGCTTCGAGCTGCTCGCACCAGCCACCGATGAACATGACGCATCCTTGTCTTTGTCGAAGCTGACTTGGGATCAGCACGACCGATCTATCATCCTTCTGGCTCAGAGGATTGGCAATAGAGACATCCCGGCAGTACGCCGGATTACAGTGGCAGGTTCTGCTGTAAAGTGGATTTTCGCGCACCCCGCACGGAGATAAGCTATTCGATGATATTGGTGATGATATCGCCCTTGTTGCTGCGCAAATCATCGACACCGATGGTGGCCGTGATGCGATCAAGACTATCTCCCGACCGGATCACGTCAAATCCGGCTCCAGCGGATATGCGGTCCCTGCCTGCTCCCCCGAAAATGCGATCGTTCCCGGCCCCACCGTAGACGGTGTCGGAGCCGCCTCCGGCATCAATCCAATCATTTCCATCGCCGCCGACAATGCGATCTGCCGCTCGCGAGCCACGGATTGCGTCATTTCCTGAGCCACCGAAAACAGTGGAATTAAGGTTAACGGTATCAAGTACAACCTTGTCATCTCCGTCGCCTGCGTCGATCCAAAAACCGGATTGGATATCAAATAAGGAATATCTGTGCCGGATGCCGCCCAGTGTGAGGATTAATTTGTAGACATCCGAGGGGTCGGGACGAAGCAAAATTTCGTCCGCGATGGAGGTTCCGGCGATCCGTAGTTGCTTTGTGGTCGTATCGATCGCAGCCGATGCGAGAATTGAGTTGGTTCCAGCACCGCCATCTAGAGCATTGTTTCCTTCACCACCGATAAGGGTGTCGTCGCCATCGCCGCCAGAGAGAATATCGTCTCCACCGCGGCCGACGATTCGATCATTTCCGCCGCCACCGAGGAACGTGTCATTGCCGTCGCCTCCCTCCAGCAGATCATCGCCAGCGCCTCCGGCGATGGAATCATTCCCGCCGTTGCCGCGAAACGTGATAGGCCAGGGTATCACGGGATCCAACGAAATCTTGTCGTTCCCAGTACCGCCGATAATGTTGATGGACTGGATCTGATCGCGAGCACCATGGTAATCAGCAGTGAAATCTGTCCAGTGGACTTCCAGAGTTGAGGGAGAATCCGAGAGAAACCCGATGCTGATGTCGCTGCCATTGATCGCGCAGGTGACCTGCAGCTCATCACCGACCAATCGCTGGTGCGGGAACAGGTCCGCCGGGTTCGTAGCTGAGCCAAATACGATCCGTGCTTCCAGTCGCTCAAGAGCCGAACAGCAGTGCCTGCAGGGTTGGCTAAGCAGGCACGACGAAGATTTCTGTCGCATTGCGCCGCGCATAGGGAGCCGCGGTCATCTATCCACTGCCACTTTTGTGCCCGCAAAGAAGCGCTCATCGAATGCCGTAGGCGTTACTCCACGATATTCGTGACGATGTCACCTTTGTTATTGCGAAGATCGTCAATGCCGATTGTTGCATTGATGTGGTCGATGCCGTCGCCAGAACGGATGAGGTCGTTTCCCACACCACCAAACAGCCGATCACTGCCAATACCACCGAAAATGCGATCATTGCCGGCTTCACCGAAGACTGTGTCGGAGCCACTTCCGGCATCAATCCAATCATTGCCATCGCCGCCGACAATGCGATCCGCTGCCTGCGAGCCAAGGATCACGTCATTGCCGGAGCCACCGAAGACACTTGTTTTAGTTTTGAGCGCATTGAAACTGATCCGGTCATCTCCGTCTCCGGCGTCCACCCAGATCCCATCCGGATAGTAAGAGAAGAAGTACCGATGACGAACGCCGTTGACTGACAGAACAAACTTGAGGCTATTTGAAGGATCCGCCGTGGCGACGATTTCATCCGCAAGAGGTGTTCCTGCAATTCGCATTTGCTCCGTTAGCGCCGAGATTGACGCGCGCATGATGTTGTTGCCTTCGCCGCCATCAATTGTGTTCACGCCTTCGCCGCCGATCATTGTGTCGTTGCCATCGTTGCCGATGAGCGTATCGTTGCCGTAGCTTCCGTCGAGCAGGTCATTGCCCGCTCCGCCCACGACTGAGTCATCTCCGCCACCGCCGCGAATTGTGGTGGGCCAAGTGATCGTTGAATCGAGGATAATGGTGTCATTCCCTTGGCCACCCTCAATGCTCAGACTGCTGATATAGTCGGCGGCGTCGTGATAATCTCCGATCCGGCCCACACGCAGAGTTGTCGGATGATCAGCGAGAAATCCAACGGTAAATGCAGAGTTGCTGAAATCGCCAGCAATCTTCAGGCACCCATCAACGAGTTGAGCAGAGGGCGCGTGGGGAATGATCGTAATCGACAGCAACACACGCGACTCGAGCCCCGCAAACACACAGGATTGACCCCATGGTTTTCGCGTTGCCTTCTGCCCAGAATGCGGAAAGGTGCTGCTCATGTACCGCAGTTATTCCAAAATGTTGGTAATGATGTCACCTTTGTTGCTGCGGAGATCGTCAATCCCTTTCGTGGCCGTGATGCGATCGGTCTGGCCTTGCCCGCGGATCAGGTCCGCTCCCGCCCCGCCGAAGATGTAGTCTTTGCCATCTCCGCCGAAGAGCCGGTCGGCGCCGGCGTTGCCGTAGAGGGTATCATTGCCGCCGCCGGCGTTGATCCAATCATTGCCGTCCTGTCCGGAGATCCGGTCCGCGGCGGGTGAGCCATAGATCACGTCGTTTCCTGCTCCACCATACACCCGACTCGTGACCGCGAGGACGCGCAGATCGATTGTGTCATTCCCGCCAAGCCCGTTGACGACGATCAGCTTAATGCTGCTTCTCGCGAAACTGCTGAGAGAGCCGTTGATGTCCACATCGACATTGATATCGATCGGGACATGGTTTCGCACGACGATGTTGTCGGCTGATTCCGTGCCATCGACCGTAAGCACGCCGCTGCCGCTCAGCGTGGCCGCAAACAGACGACGGGATTCGAGGGATTCGACAAAGTTGGGTGATCGCATTTCTCTCCTGCCGGTTGAAGCCTGCCCTGATGTGGCAATTCTACCTCAAATAATGGACGCCGCCGCCATTTGCAGATTCCAGGGACCTGACGGATCGGCAATAATCTGATTCAAACTGTGCCCGAAGCGTTTTTATAAGACCCTGAGTGCGTTACGGCACATTGGTAATGATGTCGCCGACGTTGTCGCGGATGTCGTCCACGCCGATCGTGGCGGTGATGCGGTCCTTGTCCGGGCCGCCGCGGATCACATCCTTGGCTGCCCCGCCCACCAGAAGGTCCTTCCCTTCCTGTCCAAAGAGCTTGTCGCGCCCGCTGTCGCCGTAAACGGTATCGTTCCCCGCACCGGCGTAGATGGTGTCATCCCCTGCGTCACCATTGATGCGATCCGCCGCGCCGGAACCGTAAATCAGATCGTTCCCCAACCCGCCATTGAGCTTGCCGGGGATGGCCAGCGTCTCCAGGTGAATCTCGTCGTTCCCGCCGAGCGAGTTGACCTGGATCGAGGTCACCTTGATGGCAGTGAAGGTGCGCAACGCCACGCCATTGAAGACGATCTCCATTACCTTGTGATTGGTCGGCTTCAGCCGGATGTAAATGCTTTCGGCGGTATCGGTTCCGGTGACAGCGAGCGCGCCGTTTGTGAGAACAAACGTTGGAGTCGCATCAAACATCTTGCGGGGTTCAAGGGATTCAAGCTGTACCATCGTTCTCACTCCTGTTGTGAATCACTGGTGCATATTGATGTTTTACACGACATTGGAGATCAAGTCTCCAGCATTGTCGCGAAGATCGTCCACTCCAATCGTGGCAATAATCCGATCCCGGCCAGCGCCGCTGCGGATGACGTCGGTACCCGCACCGCCGTTGATATAGTCGTTTCCATCGCCGCCGAAGAGTTTGTCATTACCGGCGTCGCCGTAGATGACGTCGTTGCCAGCTCCGGCGTTGATCCAGTCATTTCCGTTTCCGCCCATGATCCGGTCGGCGGTAGCCGTACCGTAAATGACGTCGTTCCCGTCGTCGCCATAGATATTGCTTGGAATCGCGATTCCATCCAAGTGAATGGTGTCGTCGCCGGCTTTTCCGTGCAGGACAATCTGTTTGACATCCGTCGCCGCGAAAGTGCCAATGCTCTGGCCATTAGCCGTGAAGGAAAACTTCTTGGGGTTGGAGGTGAGTTGCGCGACGATCACATCGTTGCCGCTCGAGCCGATGATGTTCAGTACGCCATTCTTGAGCACGCTGTCGATCCCACTATCTAAATAAAGAACTCCAGCGCTGGTCGGCGTACCGTTTGTCTGGAATGTAAACTTGATCGTGCCCAACGCGTTGCCGGCAACGTCCGTAACTTCCGTCGAACCGAATGCTACCTCGTAACGCCCCTTCGGCAGCGGCCTTTGCGCCACGCCGCTAAGAACGCAGGTCGCGATCTTTGTGTTCGAATCGTAGCTGAAATCGTAACCTGAGCTGTTGATCGCCAGCACATCCCCGGTGTCGATATTCGTCAGTGAGAAGAATCCAATATCGCGCACGACGGTCGAAGTACCATCAACGATCTGTTCGGAGAGCTTCAACTTAAGCTCAACCGCATTTTGCGATGTATTTGAGAAAGTCAGCGGCGTTGCGACTGGCGGATCGGTGTCGATGGTGATCACGAGCGGATCGCTCATCGCCGACAGGGAATTGTCGGATGCAACCGCCGCCGCGGTGATTGTGTGTGTTCCGTCGCTCAACCCGCCCGTGACGACAAGATTATTTCCTGGAGCACGCAGCACCTCGACACCATCGACAAACCACGCGATTTTTTTCGCATCCGTGTTGTAGCTGACGTAGAAGCCCGGCGTGCTGTCGTTGGTGACGTTGTCAGATCTCAGGCCGGGATCTGAATCAAGCCGGACAGAAGTCGGCGGTGCGATGGGTTGCTGGTTGATGTCCTTCAGCAGCATGGTCCCGCCGGCCGTTCCATCGCTGACCCACGGCTCGCGTCCATGTGTGGCATCCTCCGCTGCGAAGTAGAGCCGATGGTCGGCCGCGGCGAGGCTGAAGATCGTTGTGTTTCCAAGATCGATCACGAGCGAGGCGCTACTCGCGGTACTGTCCGTCTTATAAAGCTGGTATGCCGAGCCGGTGTGTCGGAAGAAGTAGAACGAGCCGTCGAGCTCGACCGGTATTGCCGACAGCGCCGTCGCAACGAGATGCGTGCCGCCGACCGTTCCGTCGCTCGTCCACAAATCGTACTGATCGCCATTCGTAACGCTGAAAAACGCCCTTCCGGCGACGACGCTCAAATCTCTGGCGAGATGGTCTAGCAATTTTACCCTCCCGACCGCGGTTCCATCGGAAACCCACACCGCCTCGCCAGTTTGATCGTTGCTGCTTGTAGTGAAGATCAGTTTCGAGCCGAGCGTTTGGATTCGAACCGGTGACGGGGTGTCCACTTTGATCGTTCCGGAGGCCGTCCCGTCGGTTTTCCACAGTCCATACCCGTTGCCCGTCGTCGTGAAGTATGCGATCCCGCCGAGGGTCGCCGACTGCATGTGTTGAGCGTCATAGTAGGTGTAAACCCTTTGATCGAGTTGCGTGACGGACGTTCCGTCAGTTGCGTACAAATGGTATCCAAGATTCTGATCCCCACCCATGTACAGCAGCTTGTTTCCGATGGAACCGAACATATACGCATCGTCATACGACTGAACCTGGACGGCGCCGCCTCCCGACACGTTGGCCTTGAAGATCCCGCCGCTGCTGGAAGCATGTTGAATCACAAAGTAGATCGAATCGCCGACGCGCGTGATCTTGTCTCTGGACACTCCGGTGTTCGAAATCTTGACAGTTCCGCCGACGGTGCCGTCACTTGCCCAGATGCCGTTCTGCGAGACGCTGATAATCATCGGCTCGTCCGGAATCGAATCAAGGATTGACATTCCACCGGCAGGCAGCGGCGCGGCCGCCGGCTGCGTGGTCGCTGCGGTCCCATCGGTCTGCCACAACTGCTGTCCGTGCACCGCATCGCTGGCCAGGAAATAAGTCACATCGCCGACTTCGACGAACGAGACTGGCACCGAGCTGCCGTTGACCGACATGAACCGGCGGGGTTCGAGCTGCTGAAGAGAAACACTTGCATTCATGAGCACCCTCTTACTCATTTGAATCATACGCATCGAACGAATCTGCATCGTCAAACTCTTTAGCTCACCACGTTCGTAATCAGATCCCCCGAATTATCGCGCAGATCATCCAATCCAATCGTGGCAATAATCCGATCCCGCCCGGCCCCGCTGCGAATCACGTCAGTTCCCGCGCCGCCGTTGATGTAGTCGTTTCCAACGCCGCCGAAGAGTTTGTCGTTTCCGGCGTCGCCGTAGATCACGTCATCGCCAGCGCCGGCGTTGATCCAGTCGTTTCCATCGCCGCCGCTGATGGCATCCGCAACGCCGGAGCCGTAGAGCGTGTCGTCACCGGCACCGCCGTTGATGGTGGCGGGGATCGCGACACCGCGGAAATCGACTGTGTCGTTGCCGCCTTTTGATAGCAGCCGGATCGACGTCGCTTTGAAAGATTTCACCGTGCGCTGAACAATGCCGTTGACGAGAATTTCGACGATCTTGTGATCACTGGACTTCCAGCGGATCAGGAATTGCTCTGAAGCGTCCGTCCCGGTAATCGTCAGGGGACCAGTTCCAATGAGATAGGTCGGCCCGGAGGTCGTTGCTTGCGGCTGCGGATCCGGGTTAGGTTGGGTTGAGTCATCGGCATCACCGACGACCGTGTCGTTGCTTTGTACCGCTAAAAACGAGTCATTTCCCGCTCCGCCGATCAGGCTATCGTTGCTGCTCACGCCATCACCGCCGACGAGCGTGTCGTTTCCGTCTCCGCCGTTGAGAATGAAGTTTCCGCTGTATCCGGCTTTCAGGTAGTCATCGCCGGCGCCTCCATCGATCGTATCATTGTGCCACTGGGCTTCGATGCTGTCATTGCCATCGCCGCCAAGAATCAGGTCGTCACCCCAGTACGCGCTGATGCTATCGTTGCCCGCGCCGCCTACGATCGTATTGAGTGGGTGATCGTAGTCGTCGCCGCTGTCTACGATCTGGTCATTTCCTGCGCCGCCATCGAGCAGATCGACGCCGCCGGTATCGGTGAGAAAGTCGTTTCCGCTTCCGCCGCGCAGCGTGTCGTCGCCGTAGCCGCCGACAATCGTTACGCTTCGCCAGACTTCGTCGCCGACCGTGACGGCGTCATTGCCGCGAAGCGCATACACGAGGATACCATCGAAATCATCTTCGTCGAACTCCAGCGTTGTCGGTCCAGCGCCGGTGATGGTTGTCACCCCAGCGGCGGATGAAATCTGAATTGTATCGGCATCCTGCGTCCCAAATATTCGCAACGTGCCATCGAGGACGTACGCTCCCGGCGAAATCACGGTGCCGTCGGATGTCCCATCGGTTTGCCAGCGCGCCATCTGGCCGCTGGAATCCTGTTTCATCTCGAAGTAGAGCAGGTCATCTTTTTCAAAGAAATTCGTCGCTGAGTAGTTATATCCCGCCTTGTAGGAGAAGTTCTCAACTTTGCCGGTGGCTTCGTTTAAGCCGTACAAAAATGACACCGTATGATTGGCGATGAAAAACAGATGGTCGTTGAAGATGCGGAAATCGTGCGGATTGGATGACTGGCTGCCGCTGTAGATGTCAGCGATCTGCTTCGTCCCCTCCGGCGTGCCATCACTGACCCAGGGTTCCCGATTGGCGCCCATCGCACTGGGACTGGAAAACTCTGTCTGTACCGTGAAATAAAGCTTTCCGTGGAACGCGGTCAGCCATTGTGGCCATCCGTTATTGGGACCGGGATTGAAGTCTTCCAGAAGCTTGGCGTTCGTTCCATCAAGATTGCTGGTCCACAACTCGATGCCGTGCTCGGCGTCGCTGTTGATGAAGTAGCGGATGTCCCCGATATTTACCGAGGTGACCTCCGTCCCAGTGGCCAGCAGACGCCGTGATTCGAGCCGTTCGATTAATTGCCGCATAAACATCTCCGGTCCGAGTCGATGTTCCCGCCCTACGTCACTACGTTGGTGACAAGGTCACCGGCGTTGTTGCGCACATCATCCACGCCGATTGTTGCAATGATCCGATCCCGTCCAGCGCCGCTTCGGATGACGTCGATGCCCCCGCCGGCGTCGATATAATCATTGCCATCTCCGCCGAAGAGCCGGTCATTCCCGAGGTCGCCGGATACGGTGTCGTTACCCGCCCCCGAACTGATCCAGTCGTTGCCATCTCCGCCGGAAATGGAGTCCGCAGCTTGCGAGCCGTAAATCTGGTCATGGCCGCCGTTGCCGTTGATCGTCACGCCGCGGTCAAATCTGGATACGTCGATCGAGTCGTTTCCATCATCTCCATCGATTCGCGTACTCTTGAGATCAGCGATTCGGATGCGTCTTGCAACGGTTCCATCGATGATGACTTCGAGCGCGCCGAGTTTGTCTGGATCACGGCGAAGAAGAATCCAGTCCGGGCGGACCGTTCCTGCGATGGTCAGCGCCCCCTGTGTGAAGGTAATCTGCGCCTGCGGAAGCGGATCATCGGCGCCGGCGTCCAGCGAATCATTTCCCCCACCTCCGGCAAGGGAATCGTCTCCGGCGCCGCCGATCAGCGTTTCATCGCCGAGCCCTCCGGTGATGGAGTCATTTCCATTCCCGCCGTTGAGCACGTCACCAAGGCCCCAATGCTGACCGAGCAGCGTGTCGTTTCCATCTCCGCCGAGCACCGTGTGTGCACCGTAATATAACACTTGGATGAAGTCATCTCCGTTGCCGCCGTCGAGAGTTTCGTCCCCGAATCCACCGACGATGCTGTCATTCCCATCACCGCCGGACAGCAGACCATCGCCGTTCCCTGTTCTGAGAGTGTCGTTTCCAATGCCCCCGTTCAGGGTGTCAGGGGAATGGAGCAATTCACCTTCGTTGTTGCTCAGAAAGTCATTGCCGGCGCCTCCATCCAGCAGATCATTTCCTCTGCTGTCGGTGATTGTATCGTTTCCATGTCCACCCAGAATCGTGTCATCACCGAAGCCACCTTCGATCGTGGCGCTGGTCAGGATACTGTCGCCAAGGCTGACATCGTCATTACCTGCCAGTGCGAAAACGGCGATGCCGCTGAAGGCATTGTTATTGAACATCAGATCGGATGGCCCGGCGCCCTCAACGGTCGTAATGCCGCCACTGGATGAGATCTGAATCTGGTCATCGCCATTGCTGCCGAATACCCGTAGCACGCCAGCAATGATCGATGCGCCCGGCGAGATCACCGTTCCCGCGAGCGTCCCATCGGTCTGCCATCGTTCAGTTTGCTCCCCGTAACTGTAGTTGGTGCCCTCGTAGTAGAGCAGATTCCCCTGTTGCACGAGGTTTCGCGGATCAGGCACAGAATACGGCGAGAGCAGCCCCGTGAGTCGTATGGTTCCCGCGCCCGTTCCATCGGTCACATACAGCTGATCACCTGAGCCCGGATTTGCCAGGAAGACGAGGTGGTTGCTTACGATCCGGAAATCATGTGGGTTGGAAGAACTCCCGCCGCCGTAGATCTCCGATACGAGTTTCGTTCCCCCTTCGGTACCGTCACTGGTCCAGAGTTCCCGATCTCCGAAGTCCGTGACGTTAGCCGTGAAGAAAAGAGTTCCGTTAAAACTCAGGAGCTTTTGTGGCGTCGAGCTTTTTTTCCCCGGGACGATGTCTTTCACAAGCGTCACATTTGATCCATCCAAATCGCTTTTCCACAGTTCCATACCATGTTCTGCATCCTCCTGGACGAAGAAATTTGTGGCACCGATATCAACTGAAAGAAAGCGCCGCGATTCAAGCGACTCAGATTGCGCGTACATATTTCCCGCCTTGTTGTGTGAACGATTCCGATTCATTGTGTTCATGTTTCCCCCACGTGGGGGCAAAGGAAGCACCGCATCGCAACGCTGCCGCAAGGCACCCACCTGGCGGCGCTGCAAGGCGTCGTGTGTTATAGGACAGACGCCACGACCTACCCCGCATTTTCCTCACCCCTCTGGCAACCTAATTCTACCACGCCCTGCCGGGGGTGCATCCGCTCCAACCGGGTTTTCGCAACTTCTGTGGCCTGGGGGTGTTAAGCATGGTCAACCGTGACACTCGCAGCGCACTGCGACAAATCGTAGCAGCGATAACGTGGATTGGTTATCGGTCTTCCTCAATAGATCACCAGCGTAATCACGTCCTCCCGGTTCCCACGGACATCATCAACCAAACGAGTCGCGACGATGCGATCGATTCCGGCGCCGCCGCGGACGACATTCACACCGGCGCCGCCATTGAGGTAGTCTTTTCCTGCGCCGCCGAAGAGCTTGTCGTTTCCGGCGTCGCCGTAGAGGGTGTCTTTGTTGTCGCCGCCATTGAGCCAGTCGCTCCCATCGCCGCCGTTGAGTCGATCCGGGCCGAGCGAACCGCGGATAATGTCATTTCCGGCGCCGCCGTTGAGAGTTGTCTTGACGTTGAGGTTTCGGACTTCGATCGTGTCGTTACCGCCGCCGCCGTCGATCTGGATGAAAGAGACGTTTCCCAGCGGATAGAAGACATCTTCGCCGTTGACGATCACCGTAACCAGGTTTGAGGCATCCGTGTCTTCGAAATTGATCAGGATGCTGTCATCGCCGATGGACCCGATGATCCGCATGACGCCATTCGTGACATCGACGCCGGAATCCTGCGGATCGCCGCGGAGCAGATCGACGCCGTCGGGGAAGAGCATGTCGCGGCCGGAGTCGCCGTTGAGCGTGTCGTGTCCCGCGCCGCCGCGGAGGGTGTCGTTTCCGTCATCGCCGTGCAGGTCGTCATCTCCGTCGCCGCCACGGAGATTGTCATCGCCATCTTCTCCGTGGATCGTGTCGTCGCCGAGGCTGCCGTCGATCGAGTCGTTCCCATCGCTGCCGAAGATGAGATCATCACCATCCCCGCCGCGAATGCAGTCATTGCCAACGCCGCCGGTGATGGTGTCGTCACCGGTGCTTCCAAAGATGGTGTCCTGCCCTGCGCCACCGTCGAATTGATCGTGGCCATCAGTGCCGATGATCGTGTCATCCGCGATTCCGCTGGGTGTGTCCTGGCGGCTGCTGAGGGTGTCGTTTCCCGCGCCGCCGATGATCGTGTCCGCGCCTTCTCCGCCGTCCAGAATCGTGTTGATTGCGACATCCGCATCCACGATGATCGAATCGTTTCCATCGTGAGATGCCACATCGATCACGGAGAAAGGCGACGGCAGACTCATATTCTGCGCGTCATCATTGACCGATACCACAAACCCGCTCGGGTCGCCGACGACCTTGTGAATTAGAATCACGTCCGGATTATCGGTGCCTTCGACGAAAACCGTGCTGCCGATGACGTGGGTATGGACAACGGTGTCGGCCGGATCACTCTGGATGCTGTTTCGACCGCCGCCGCCGTCGAGCGTATCGGCGCCATCGCCGCCGATGAGCGAATCGCGGGCGTTGCCGCCGGTGAGCGAGTCGTTTCCAGCGCCGCCGTCGATCCGGCACGGCTTGTTCACATCGGCGTCGACGGTCACCGTGTCGTTGCCGGCGCCGGCGTCGATGAGGATCGCGTTGATTGCGCTGAGGGTAAACGGCTCGGCAATGCCGTTGACGGTTACAGTCAGAATCGTTCCGCTGACATCAACCTCGATGAAATCATCCCCGCCGGTCCCATCCACCAGCAGATGCGATGGATTCTGCGGATCGATCGCGACGGAAAGCAATCTTCGAAGTTCAAGAGACTCAATCACGGCGAGTGCGCGCATGAATTCCTCCCTGTCAGGAATGCACGTCGAATTGGGTCATGTTTCCCCCACGTGGGGGCAAGAGATTCGACCCGCGGCGGTTGAGAGGTCACCCACAGTCGTGCCGCGAGCCGCAAATGTCATCCAGAGACGCCGAGCGAACTCCAAATATTTCACTCGAGTCGTCGGTGATGATGGAGGTGTTGGCGCAAGTCCAGCCGGCCAAACGAGCTGCGCCGGCTACGATCGCGGTCGGATTTCGAGAATTGAGCGAAGGTTCTGTATGTGAGGACCGGCGCAATTCCGGCATTACGACTGAAGAATACAGTCCACCAATTCCCCCGGATCGCCGGTGGGCTTGTAGAAAATGTCATAGACGGCCGATCCGAACACGACATCCTGCCCGGAACCGCCGTCGAGGAAGTCGTCCGATTGATCGTCCCCGCCGCCGAGCATGTCTGCGCCAGCGCCGCCGATGATGCTGTCTGTTCCCGCATCGCCATTGGCGGTGTCGTTTCCGCCGCCGGCGTTGATCGTGTCGTTTCCATCGTCGCCGGAGACGACATCCGCGGAGTTTCCGGATCTCACGATGTCGTCACCATTTTCAGCATAGATGCTGTCCTGCCCGCTACCGGTGCAGATCGTGTCATCCCCTTGGCCGCCGAAGATGCGCGAGCGCACCGCGATGATGCCGCGCTTCTCAAAGATTTCGATTTTGTCGTCGCCGCCGTAGCCGTAAATGACGATCTTGTTGATGGCGCTGGCGTCGAAGGAGCGCTTGACTCCGTTGATCTGGACGTAGATTCGCGATGAATCAGCACCGCGATAAACCCGAATCGCATCCTCGGTTTCTGTGCCGTAAATGCGGAGCGTTCCGTCCACGAGACGCGACATATTTTGTGCTACGGTGCGCGGCGGCGCATCTGAATTTGGATCAAGTATCTCGACATAGTGCTTGTCCGAATTGTTCAGTCCGGACCACGACAGCACCAGGTTTCCGTCAATTGCGTCCAGCGTCACTAGAGATGCAAGATTCTTAACAAAGTACGTTCCGTCCATCGACCCATCAGACTTCCACAACTGCGGCGACTGATTCGGCAATAAGACGGTAAAAAACAGTTTGCCCGAGACGGCCTTAAATGCTCCGATGTATGCGTCGTCGATCGATTTCAGCTGTGCGATCTGATCGTCATCTGAATCAATCATCCACAGGTCACATGAGCCGCCTGCCGAACCATCGCTATCATCCGGCCGCACAAAAAAGTACACCTTTCCATCGACCACAATTGGAAAATGGATCAACGATTTGGAAACCGACCCAATTGATCGGGTGCCATCGGCGCTTCCATCCGTGACCCACATTCGCACAGAGTTCTGGTCATCGTCGGCTCTACCGAAGATGTAGACTTTGTCTCCGACCGGCGCAGCCATCAGGTTGCGTACTTCCTCGTTAAGTGGAACGAGCAAGTGAGCACTTTGAGGCGTGCCATCCGTGACGAATATTTCCGTTTTCAAATCGGTCCGCGGGTTCAGACCCCACAGGTACATCAGGCCGTTGTGCTGAAAGAGCGGCTGCAGCGGCGTCGGGCCGTCGCCAAGTTTCTGAGTTCCGCCGATCGTGCCATCGGTGATCCACAATTCGGTGGTCAGCATGCTTACAGCGACCAACTTTCCATTGAATGGCTTCAGTTCGTCGACCCACCACCACCCGGGCATGTCGCTTGGCAGCCCGCCTTGCAACGGCGGCATCTTGAAGGTTCCGCCGATGGTTCCATCGGTTGACCATAAGGACCCAGTGTCGTTGCTCCAAAGCATACGATTGCTGACGTATCCAACTGCCCGCCCGCCGATGTAGCCATCTATAGTGGCGATCTTATGAGTGCCGGCCGCTGTTCCGTCGCTTGACCAAAAGTCTTGCTCTCCAACGCTGAACAGGAATCGCCCATTTACGAGTCTGTCCGCAGGATTCACTACGTAGTCGCCGTTGGTGAACGTTGCCAGCGGAACCGTTCTCTTTGGCGTTCCGTCAGAGTACCAAACGGTGCTGCGCTCGGAACTGTGCGAGATGAACATCACGCCACGTTTGAATGGGAGAATTGAGGTGATTTCCGACCCATCGGCGCCCGGGGTAATGTCGCGCACGAGCTTCGTGCCCTGCATGGTTCCGTCGCTCTTCCACAATTCGGTTCCGTGCACACCGTCGTTGGCCGTGAAATACGACACGTCGCCGACCTCAACCGCGTTCGTCGGATAGAAGCCGTCGAAGTCTGCCACGAGGTTGGCCGAGAGAAGCCGCCGCGCTTCAAGCGCCTGGACGAAATCACCGGTGCGCATGTGCACCATCTCCTTTGAGACGATTCTGGACCGGTTTGAATTCATGTTTCCCCCACGTGGGGGCAGTGGATAGGACCGCCGCACACAAGGCCCCGCCTTTGTGCGGCATGCTGCTGATAAAGACGCCGCCCCGGGTGTCCAATTTCATTCCCCACTCACAAACTCTACAACACGCAGGAACCGCCGGTCCATGGATTTCACCACAAATATCTTCGTGATCAAGGATTTATGGAGCGGTCCATGTGAAGACGGGGAAGGGATTCCGCGCCGTCGTTCCCTTTTCGTGAAGCCGGCGTGCTTGCACGCCGTTCTCACGTCCGAAAACTCGTCGTGCAAGCACGCCGGCTACACGCGGAGAGGTGATTCTCGCATCAGGACTTGCGCGCATTCGCGTACCCGGCATCGGGGATTTCCTTGTCTTAAAGCGCGTCCCTGCTTAACATATAGAGATTGTAAGCGGCTTGGCGCGATACAGATCGCAAGGCCGCACGGCTTGCGTCAAAAACTGCATTCGTTGCAATCATCGCAAGTCGTGGAGTGGATCGAGGTTTGGGTTCTATTGATGTAATGTCTCGCGGCAGACCAACTTAAAGTTGGCTGGCCGCGGGGGAATGTACATGAACGTGGTATTCCTTGGAGTATTGGCCGGGCAACCCATCAGCGGCATCCTGCTGGATGTGCTGATCGTTCTCTCGCTGCTCGGCGCGGCAATGCTGATGTTGTCGGCTCTGTTCGGGTCTGATTCGACATCCGCGCAAAAGCGCACGAGAGTCGAACTGATCCTCGTGCCGGTAACACGTGTCCGCCAGCGGCGTCGGGCGATGTTGCGCCCGTGGGAAATTCCCTGCGCCGGCGGCGGAGCAACCCGGGCACCACCTGGTCCTTTCCCCATTCGGCAGGCACGTTTCTCTTCGTCGCGGCCTGTCGAGTCTGACCAAAGCTGAGCCATCTCACCATCGTGAGATCCGTTCAGCTCCATCGATAGTTCTGCCTCTCGATTCCAACTCCTATTGGATTCACGATGCCTGCGCATCGGTTGCCAGAGGGTAGTTCTATGTTGGAAGGCATTCTCATCGGGGTGTTGATCGGTTTGATCGTCGGGGCCGGCGGGTTTTATGCGTTCGTGCAGATGGCCGGCAAAAGCGCCATCACCCACGCCCGCGCCGAGGCCGAGCAAATCCGCCAGGTCGCCCAGCGCGAAGCCGAAAACAAGGCCAAGGAAATCGAGCTTACGGCGCGTCAGGACCAGCTCAAGATCAAGGAGAAATTCGAGCGCGAAAACGAGACTGCGCGCAAAAAGCTGGAGGAGCACGAATCGCGCCTCTCCAAGCGCGAAGATACGCTGGACCGCAAGCTCGATACGCTTTCGGTCAAGGAGCGAAATCTCGATGACCTCGAAGCCAGGCTCGCGAAACGCGACAAGGAACTCAACGCGCGGGACAACGAGCTGAGCCAGCTTCTGAAGGAAGAGCGAGACCGTCTGCTCAACATCGCCAATCTCTCGCAAGACCAGGCGAAGGAAATGCTCCTGCATCGCATCGAAGATGAATGCCGCGGTGAGGCCGGCGCCATTGTCCAGCGAATCACCGAACAGACGCAGGAGGAAGCAAAGGAAAAATCGCGTCAGATCATTCTCCAGGCAATCCAGCGTTACGCCGCCGAGCAGACGGCCGACCACACCGTCAGCACGGTGACGATCCCGACGGACGACATGAAGGGCCGCGTGATTGGTCGCGAGGGTCGCAACATCCGCTCGTTCGAAAAAGCAACTGGGGTGGATGTCATCATCGATGACACGCCTGGCGTCGTCGTCGTCTCCTGCTTCGATCCGGTCCGCCGCGAAGTGGCGCGCTTGTCGCTCGAAAAGCTCGTGCAGGATGGCCGCATTCACCCGGCACGCATTGAGGAAGTCGTTACCGCGACGACCAAGGAAATGGAAGAAGAGCTGGTGAAGATCGGCAAGGAAGCCGTTCAGGAAGCGAATCTCAACAACATCGCCAAGCCGATCGTCCCGATGCTCGGAAGGCTCGGTTATCGCACCAGCTACGGGCAAAACGTGCTGAAGCATTCGCTGGAAGTCGCGTACATCTCGCAGGTAATCGCCAGCGAACTGGGATTGGACGGCAACATCGCACGCCGCGCAGGTCTGCTCCACGACATCGGCAAAGCGATGGACCACGAGCAGGAAGGCGGCCACCCGCAGATCGGCATGGACTTCCTGAGGCGCTTCAACGAACCCGAAGCCGTGCTGAACGCCGCCCTGGCGCACCACGGCGACGTCCCCGCTTCCACGCCATATACCCCGATCGTGATGGCCGCCGATGCCATCAGCGCGTCGCGTCCCGGCGCCCGTCGCGAATCTCTCGAACGTTATGTCAAACGGCTTCAGGACCTTGAAGACCTCGCAATGACCTTCGAAGGCGTCCGCCAGGCGTATGCGATCCAGGCCGGGCGTGAGGTTCGCGTCATCGTCGACGCCCGAATGATCGACGACAAATCCAGCGCCAAGATCGCGCGGGATATCTCGAAGAAAATCGAAGCGGAACTTACGTATCCCGGCGAGATCAAAGTGACTGTCCTGCGCGAGGTGCGCAGTGTCGAATACGCAAGGTAGACGGTTGAACTTTTATTTTATGGAGCCTGATGTAGACCGTCATCCTGAGTGTACTCACGAAGGATCTCCATCATCGCGAACGTCATCGAATCGCGAGATCCTTCACGAGTACGTTCAGGATGACTGCTGTGCGGCACGGGCATCTATACCTATGAGCCTGCCAAAGCGGGCGCGGCGAAAACGCAATTGACAACCACGGCAAACAGCGCGGAAAATATTGTTTATGTGGATCAGTGGCCGCCGGGCGTTTCGTCCGGATTCTGGATACTACCGAAACGTCCGGCGCAAGAGCCTGCGGAGCACCCGCCGCAAGGCGTCGATCGCCACTGTGATCGCCGCCGCGGTCGTCGCGTTCGTGTGCGTAGTCGCTTACATGTTGATGCATCACTGATTTCGAGCATCTGAATCCTGCCCCTCCTGGCGCGGCACTGATCGCAAAATTGCTGCGGTGTCCGCCCTGCCTCAGTTTGTCGGCTACCCCATCTGAACGTGCGACAATAGCGCCAGAGGATATAATTCACCCTTGCCCGCTTTGAACGGACCGAGGAAATTGGCTGTTTGCATTTGGCCGGAGTCGTATCTTTCAGAGGTTGGCGATGGCTGCCGCGAGACCCATTTGGGATCGAATCAAACCCGCGCTGAAGCCGGCGGCGTTCGGCGCCTGCGGAATCGTCTCGCTGATTGTCATTGCGCTCTGGATCCGCAGTTATTCCAAAGGGGAGCGGTATCGCATCGTGACCGGTTCCGTAGACGGTGCCGAGCACCTGATCCGGAGTTACACCTTCAATTCATCGGCCGGCGGACTTCAGCTTATGTACGTCCGCCTCTGGACCGATTCGCAGCAGTCCAGCATCCGCCTGCGAAACGAGCGCAAATATCTCTCGCCAGGATACAGCACGCTGCGCGATCTGGTTTACCCGATCCGCGGCGCCGATGACTCGGTCATCAGCTCACTCGGATTTCAAACGGCGACCGCGCGAGGACGCTCTGACGAAGGCTGGCGTGAAACGCTCGGATGGGTCACGATCCCCTACTGGTTCATCCTGTCGCTGGCGTGCGCATATCCGCTGGGGAGCTACGCGAGGGCAGTTTTGCGCCGTCAACGCGAGGAGCGCATCGCGCTGGGGTTGTGCCCCCGCTGCGGAGAGCCTGTTGATGACTCGCTCGTCCGCTGCCGCGGGTGCGACAAGCCGGTGGCGATTCTGAGCGAGGCTTGAGAGGCAAAATGACCTTCACAATGGTCGTTCCATCGCGTCAAGTTGTGATGGGAGTTCTCCTGTTCCTACTGATCGCAGCGGCCGCGAGCGCTCAAACCACCAATCCGGTTGCTGCATCTCCAACATCGCTGCCCGCCTGGCGGTTGCGGTTCGATGCGGTCTACGCACTCGATCCCGACCAAACCATGAAATACCTGCCGCCGCCGTTCATGGAGGAGAGACTCGATCACTGGCTAACCGATTACGCGGACCGAAGCCGAATGCATCCGGAGCCGCCGGTCTATTTCGACTTCCTCGTGCGCGGAAACCAGCGGCGAATGCGCGCGGCCGGATTTAGCGACGCGCAGACCCTCAGTTCCCTGCTCGACTACCTGCTGAATCTGCGATTTCCCGATTTCACCGCGCCGCCAGAGCTTATGACGATGCCGCTGCCCGGTGATTGGATCATTCGTGAAGATGCGCTGAAAGACCCGCTTACGATGCCCGTACTCGCATCGGTCCTTTCAGCCATTCCTTTCCAGCACATTGGGATCCTAAGCTTAGAATTCCACGTGGACAAGTTGTCGCG
>JADMIO011184610.1_pt1 | contig 67833 bp, 70 predicted proteins | sample 8958161 | NCBI WGS metagenome assembly JADMIO01 (sample SAMN16585339, study PRJNA669376) | soil metagenome | isolation source: Crop rotation soil | place: USA: Cullars Rotation, Alabama | collected 2011 | reverse complement strand
GCCGCGACTTCAAGTCACGTGAATTCCAAGCTTCGGATCCCACTGTGCTGGAAAGGGCGACCAGAACAGCGGCGCCAGCGTCTTCCCCGGTGGCGGTGTAGACCCCCAGGACCGCCTGCTCCATGGCTGTTGCGACGCGCTCGACGATGCCGCGGCGAGCCGCCGCCTGGCGTTGCCGGCGGGAGGCCTCGATTTCTACGTGGCGGCGATCCGCGAGTGTTTCGAAGAGGCCGGCCTGCTGTTCGCCAGCGAGGCCGAGGGCCGCCCGGTCGCCCTCGACGTGCTCTCCGATGCCGAAGTCGCGGCGCTGCGGGCCACCACGGAGGAGGGCGCGGCCTCGCTGCGCGGGTTGTGCGCCGAGCGCGGCTGGCGACTGGCGGTCGATCGGCTGGCCTACTTCGCCCACTGGCTCACGCCGCCGGGCATGCCGCGGCGCTTCGACACCCGCTTCTTCGTCGCGCTGGCGCCGGACGGGCAGCAGGCCCGCCCCGACGGCCGCGAAACGGTCGAGCATTTCTGGTTGCGGCCGGTCGAGGCCCTCGATCCGGCCCGCGGGCTGCGGCTCATGAACGTGCAGCGCCGCGTGCTGCAGCAATTGGCGGCCTTCGGCAGTGCCGAGGCTTGCCTGGCGCACGCCCGCGGGTTGCCGCAGATCTCGCTGGTCATGCCGCGCCGTGCCTTGGCGGCGGACGGGCTGCGTGCCGTGAACCCGGACGAGCCCGCCTACGCCGAGATCGCCCGCATCGACCCGGAGGGCGAGGGCCACGGCCGCTGCGAGCTGGACGACGGCCTGGTCATGTCCCTGTCGCCGCGCGTGCTGCGGGTGACCGTGCGTCGTGCCGGCGTGCTGGTCAATGGCTATCTGGTCGGGGGCGCCCGCAACGAATGGGCGCTGATCGACGTCGACGGCGGCGACGAGCGGCATCGGGCCTTGCTGCTGTCGTCGGCGCCCGGGCCGGTGCGGTGGGTCCTGTCGGTGCAAGACATGCCGATCGCCCTGGGCGAGCGCATCGACCTCGGCGGCTGCGGGCTGCGGGTGCTGCGCCAGGGCTGGCTGCTGGAAGAAGAGCGGATGCTGTTCTCGGCCGAGGCGCCCTCGGCCCCGGCCCTGCCCGCCGGCGAGGTCGAGTGGCTGGCATTGCGCAGTGGCTTCCTGCTGCGCATCTGAGATGCTTGCGGGACAGATCAAGAAACTGCGCAGCGGTTTTTGCTCTGTCCTCAACTGACTAGGATGCTTGCGGGACAGACCAAGAAACTGCGCAGCAGTTTTTGCTCTGTCCTCAACTGACCAGGGCTTGCGGGACAGACCAAGTCCGACAGCGCCGTCAGAGGCTCTGGATCACCGCCATGATGTTGCCTTCGCTGTCCTTGAACCACGCGGCCCTGGCGCCGCCCTGGGTCACGATGCCGCTGGCGTCCTGGCCCGGCATGCCGTAGGTCTCGAAGACCACGCCGCGCGCCTTCAGCTCGGCCACCTCGCGTTCGATGTCCGCCACCTGCCAGAAGGCCTGGCTGGCCTGCGAGGTGCCTGCGTTGGGGGTCGGATAGAGAAAGCATCCGGTGCCCCCGGCGAACGTGTAGTGCACGCCGCCCGCAAGCTCGGCCGCGGGCGTGAAGCCCAGTTTCTCTTCGTAGAAGCGGCGCGCGCGAGCCATGTCGCTGGCCGGGATGTAGGCGTACAAGGGGGATTGCTGCAGCATCGATGTCTCCTGGGCGGGAATCACGTGCAATGGCGCGGCGGACAGGAATCGAACCCGTAACCCCCAGCTTAGAAGGCTGGTGCTCTATCCGGTTGAGCTACCGCCGCGCAGAGAAACTGAAAAGCCGCGACCGGGCATGCCGGGGGCAGCGGGTGCGAGACCGCGATTCTACGGTGGCCGCGGGCGTTGGCGGCGGCGAGGTGGCCGGTGATACTGGCGGGCGGCACGAACGCCACAAGGAGGAGGCCTTCATGGACACACCCGGTTCCGACGCGAAGTTCGCGGGCTCGATTCCCGAGCTCTACGACACGCACCTGGTGCCCCTGATCTTCGAACCCTATGCGCTCGACCTCGCGCGCCGGGCGGAGGCGCTGGCGCCGGGCCGCGTGCTCGAGACGGCGGCCGGGACGGGCGTCGTCACCCGCGCGCTCGCAAGGACGCTCTCGCCGCAGGTCGAGCTGGTGGCCACCGACCTGAACCCGCCGATGCTGGCGCGCGCGGCGGCCGTCGGCACCGCGCGGCCGGTGACGTGGCAGCCGGCCGATGCCATGCAGCTGCCGTTCGAGGCGGCGAGGTTCGACCTGGTGGTCTGCCAGTTCGGCGTCATGTTCTTTCCCGACAAGGCGGCCGCCTTCGCCGAGGCGCGGCGCGTGCTTCGGCCCGGTGGCGCGCTGCTGTTCAACGCCTGGGACCGCATCGAGGAGAACGAATTCGCGGACGTGATCACCGCCGCGCTCGCCGTGCTCTATCCCGACGATCCCCCACGTTTCATGGCGCGCACGCCGCACGGCTATTTCGACCGCGAACTGATCGCGCAGGACCTGGCCGCGGCGGGATTCGAAACGGCACCGTTGAGCGAGACCGTGACGGCGCGCAGCCGCGGCCCCTCGGCCCAGGCGGTGGCGCTTGCCTACTGCCAGGGCACACCGCTGCGCAACGAGATCGAAGCACGCTCGGCGGATGGATTGGCGAGCGCCACCAGCGCCTGTGCACAGGCCCTGGAAGCGCGCTTCGGCAGCGGCGCGGTCGACGGGCGGATCCAGGCCCGGGTGGTCTTGGCAAGGAACTGAACCATCGAGGCGTCGTTGAAGTCGAACGAGGGTCGCCGCGATCATGCGACGACAGGAGGTTAAAGCCATGAAGCACGTCAAGCACTGGCAGGATCCGCTGAACGCGGCGCTCGGTGTCTGGTTGATTCTGTCGCCCTGGGTCGTGGGCTTCCAGGACCAGGCCACGCCATCCATGAACGCGGTGGCCGTAGGCATCTTGCTGGGCGCCACGGCGCTGGGCGCCACCTTCGTTCCCCGCGCATGGGAAGAATGGACCGAAGGCGCTCTTGGGCTCTGGATGGTCATCTCTCCGTGGGCGCTCGGCTTCGCCGCGGTGCGCGACCCCAAGATGACCGCCGTGGTCACGGGCGTCGCTGTCGTCGTCCTGGCGCTCTGGGTGCTGGCGACCGACAAGGACTACATCCACAGGGGCAAGCCGGCGCACTGACTGCCGGCGCGCGAGCCGCGAAAGGCAAAACGCCTGCAAGAACCGAAGTCCGTGCAGGCGTCTACTTTCTTGATGGTCGGGGCGAAAGGATTCGAACCTTCGACCCTCTGGTCCCAAACCAGATGCGCTACCAGGCTGCGCTACACCCCGACGAGCCTTCGATTCTAACCCGGGAATCGGGGCCAGGCCGGGCAGCGCGCCTCAATGACGCTGATACTGCGTGCTGCCGAACAGGATTTCGCGTTCCTTGTCGCCCGTGAGCGGCTGCCGCAGGTCGGCCAGCACCTTGACGCCGCGCTGCACCGCGGGCCGGGCGGCGATGCCCTCGAACCACTTCTTCAGGTGCGGGTAGTCGGCCAGCACGATGCCCTGGTTCTCCCAGCTGCGCAGCCACGGGAAGATCGCGATGTCGGCGATCGAATAGCTGTCGCCGGCGATGAACGGGTGGCTCGACAGCTGCTTGTCGATCACGCCGTAGAGCCGCTTGGCCTCGTTGCTGTAGCGCTCGATCGCATAGCCGATCTTTTCGGGCGCATAGAGTCGGAAATGATGGGCCTGGCCAAGCATCGGGCCCACACCCCCCATCTGGAACATCAGCCACTGAAGCACTTCGTAGCGCTCGCGGTCGCCCGTCGGCAAAAACTTGCCGGTCTTGCCGGCCAGATAGACCAGGATCGCACCGGACTCGAAGAGCGAAATCGGCTGGCCGTCGGGTCCGAGGGGATCGGTGATGGCTGGAATCTTGTTGTTCGGGCTGATCTTCAGGAAACCGGGGTCGAACTGGTCGCCCTTGCCGATGTGGATCGGGTGCGCGCGGTAGGGGAGGCCGCACTCCTCCAGCATGATGTGGACCTTGTGGCCGTTGGGCGTGGCCCAGGAATAGACGTCGATGGGGGCTTGGGTCATTGTTGCGTCGGGATGAAAAGCCGGCCAGCATAGCCCCGGCCGGGATTTCTTGCCGGCCGCGCCCCGGGTTCGCCTACCCGACCTGGCTCCCATGCGCATAGCACCACATCCAGTCCTCGTCCGGCTCCAGCGACGCGACGACGGCATGCCCGGTGGCGTGGAAGTGCCGCGTCGCGTGCTGGTTCTTCGACGAATCGCAGCAGCCTACGTGGCCGCAGTGGACGCACAGCCGCAGGTGGACCCAGCCGTCGCCGAGCGCAAGGCATTCCTCGCAGCCGGCCGACGACGGCGGCACGATGACGTTCGGCACGTGGGAGCAGGGGTAGACGGACATCGCGGGGACTCCTTTGTCGTCGGCCGCGTCAGGCCGCCGTCGCGGCTGCGGCAGCCAGATGCTGATGGATCAGGGCGACCACAGCGGCGCCTTCGCCGATGGCGCCGCCGACCCGCTTGACCGAGCCCGAGCGCACGTCGCCGACCGCGAACACGCCCGGAACGCTCGATTCGAGTGCCGCCGCGGTCTTGGCCGGAAAGCCGCCGCGCGCCACCTGGCCCGTGAGCACGAAGCCGTGCTTGTCGAGCGCCACGCCGCAGCCCTGGAGCCAGTCGGTCTCGGGCAGGGCGCCGATGAATAGGAAGATGTTGCGCGCCGGGCAGTCTTCCTGCAGGCCGTTGCGGCGGTCGCGCCAGGTGGCGCCGTTCAGGCCGCTGGCCGGCTCGCCATGGAGCGCCACCAGCTCGGTGTGCGGGTGCAGCTCGATGTTGTCGCTGGCCTCGATGCGATCGATCAGGTAGCGCGACATGGTGGCGGCCAGCGAAGGCCCGCGCACCAGCACGTTGACCTTGGCCGCATGCTGCGACAGGAACACCGCCGCCTGGCCGGCCGAGTTGCCGCCGCCGACCAGCGCGACCTCCTGCTTGGCGCAGAGCTTGGCTTCGAGTGCCGACGCCCAGTACCAGATCCCCCGGCCCTCGAAATCGGCCAGCCGCGGTACCTCGGGCCGACGGTAGCGCGCGCCGCTCGCGATCACCAGGGTCTTCGACCTCAGCCGCCTGCCATCGGCCAGGTGGACCGAGACTTCGCCGCGCGTTTCGGCGGCGCTGCAATCGAGCGATTCGACCTGGGCCGGGATCAGCATCTCGACGCCGAACTTCTGCGCCTGCACATAGGCGCGCCCGGCCAGCGCGCCGCCCGAGATGCCGGTCGGGAAGCCGAGGTAGTTTTCGATCCGGGCACTGGCGCCGGCCTGGCCGCCGAAGGAGCGGCAGTCGACCACGATCACGCGCAGGCCTTCGGAGGCGGCGTAGACCGCGGTGGCGAGCCCGGCCGGTCCCGCGCCGACCACCAGCACGTCGAACAGGTCGTCGTGGTCGATGCTGTCGACCATGCCGAGGCAGCGGGCCAGCGCGTGCTCGGTCGGGTTGGGCATCACGCTGCCGTCGGGGCACACGGCCAGCAGTTCGGCCTCTCCGTACTGCTCGAGCAGCGCAGCCGCGTCGGCGTCCTGGGTCACATCGACCACGTGGTACGGATAGCCGTTGCGGCCCAGGAAGTTCTGCAGCCGCAGCAGGCCGGCCGACTGCGGCGGCCCGATCAGCACCGGCCCGCTGGCGCCGGACTCGATCAGCGCGACCCGGCGCAGGATCATCGCGCGCACCAGCCGCTCGCCCAGGTCGGCCTCGGCGATGATCAGCGCCCGCAACTGGTCCGGGGGCACCAACAGGGTCTCGACGTCTGCTTCGGCGTGGCCATCGACCAGGGCGGGACGCCCCGACAGCTGGGCGATCTCGGCCAGGAAATGCCCCGGGCCCTGGTGTTCGATCGGCACCACGTGGCCGAGGCCGTCGCGCTGCGTGATCGCCACCACGCCTTCGAGCACGACGAACATCCCGGGCCCGGGCTCGCCGGCCCGGAACAGGCAGTCGCCGCGCGCATAGCGCCGCACGCTGCCGAAGCGCCGGATGCGCCCGATGTCCTGCGCGCTCAGGACCGGAAACATCTGGTGGCGGCGGGTCTCGACTTCGATTCTTGCTTCGGTGGCCATCGGCTCTCCATGGAACGAATTTGCGGATTAAACGCTGAAGCGGCCGGCAGCGCCGGCCGTCATCGAATTGCCTTCGAACGGACATGCTTGTTTCACCGCGGATGCCGAGACTGCCTTCGCAGAAAGGGTCCCCATGAAAGAACTGCCCACGCCCACCTTCCCGTTTTCGCAGCTGGGTCTGCGCGGCGCCTTGTGGCCCGCGCCGGAACCGGCACGCCCTGCCGATGCAATTGCCGTGCCCCACGCCCGACCCGTGGCCGCCGACAGCGCCGCCGCCATCAGCGTCAGCTGGGCCCGCCACCAGGACGAGGTCCGTGCCGCCCAGCGGCTGCGCTATGCGGTGTTCGCCGGCGAAATGGGCGCGCGGCTGACGACGCCCGTCGCCGGCCATGACATCGACCTGTTCGACGACTTTTGCGAGCACCTGCTGGTGCGCGACGACGCCAGCGGCCAGGTGATCGGCACCTACCGGGTGCTGACGCCGGCCCAGGCCCGGCGTGTCGGCAGCACCTACAGCGACATCGAGTTCGACCTGACCCGGCTGCGCGACCTGCGCGAGCGCATGGTCGAGCTGGGCCGCAGCTGCGTCCATGCCGAGCATCGTCAGGGCGGCGTGATCCTGGCGCTCTGGGGTGCCCTGGCGGGCTTCATGAGCCGCAACAAGCTGGACACGATGATCGGCTGCGCCAGCATCCCGATGTGGCATCACGGCGTGACCAGCGGCGATGCCGCGGCCAGCATCTGGCGTCAGCTCTCGGCCACCCACATGGCGCCGATCCAGTACCAGGTACAGCCGCGCCTGCCGCTGCCGGTGCAGCGCCTGGACGGCGCACTCGACGTCGAGCCGCCGGCGCTCATCAAGGGTTACCTGCGCCTCGGCGCCAAGGTGCTCGGCCCGCCGGCCTGGGATCCGGATTTCAACACCGCCGACCTGCCGATGCTGATGCGTATCGACGATCTGCCGGCGCGCTACAAGCGTCATTTCCAGGGCCGGTGAGCAGCGCCGGCGCCGCGGAAACTTGTCATGTGACAGTCACAAAATTGTCATGTTCGGACTCGACACTGGCAAGCTGGGACCACTTAGCATTTCTGCGGCGGTTGTTACAGAATCCTTCTTCATGTCGCCTGCCACTCTCGACACCACGCCCGCCATCGCCGAACCCGCCCTGACCCTGCTCGATCGGGACCATGCCATCCTGGCCTTCAACGAGCGCGTGCTCGATTGGGCCTACCGCGCCGAAGTGCCGTTGATCGAACGGCTGCGCTATCTGTGCATCGTTTCTTCGAATCTCGACGAATTCTTCGAGGTCCGGGCCGCGCCGCATCTGGCGGCCGGCGTCGCCGGCGAGCAGAAAGGCAACTACACGGTCGAGAGCTTCGAGCGGCTGGCCGCGGCGGCGCATTCGCTGGTGGGGCGCCAGTACGGGCTCTACAACGAAGCCCTGATCCCGGCCTTCGCGGCGCAGGGCATCCACATCATCTCGCACGGCGAGCGCAACCCGGCCCAGCGCAAATGGGTGCACGAGTACTTCGAGCGCGAGGTGCGCCCGCTGCTGATCCCGGTCGGCCTCGATCCGGCCCATCCGTTCCCGCAGGTCGCCAACAAGTCGCTCAACTTCATCGTCCGGCTCGGCGGCAAGGACGCCTTCGGCCGCGAGAACCCGATCGCCATCCTCAAGGTGCCGCGCGTGCTGCCGCGGGTGATCCGGCTGCCGGCCAAGCTGTCGGGCGGCAAGACGCTCTTCATCGCGCTGTCGAGCGTGGTGCGGGCCCACCTGTCGAGCATGTTCCCGGGCCGCGAGGTCGGCGAGTTCTCGCAGTTCCGCGTGACGCGGCATTCCGATCTCGCGGTCGACGAAGAGGACGTGCGCAACCTGCGCACCGCGCTGCGCCAGGGGCTGCAGCATCGCCACTACGGCCAGGCCGTGCGGCTGGAGGTCTCGGCCAGCTGCGCCGAGGCGCTGGCGAGCTTCCTGCTGGCACAGTTCAACCTGCCGGCGCCGGCGCTCTACCGGGTCCACGGGCCGGTGAACCTGGCGCGCCTGACCCAGCTCATCGACCTGCTCGAGGAGCCGCAGCTGCGCTTCCCGCCGTACCAGGCTTCCTATCCGATCACGCTGTCGCCGGGCCAGTCCTTCTTCGACCGGCTGCAGCGCGGCGACGTGCTGATCCACCAGCCCTTCGAGAGTTTCGGCGGCGTGCTGGCCTTCTTGCGCGAGTCGGTGCAGGACCCGCAGGTGCTGGCGATCAAGCAGACCATCTACCGTACCGGCACCGACTCCGAGCTCATGGACCTGCTGCGCGAGGCCGTTCGCCGCGGCAAGGAGGTGACCGTGGTGGTCGAGCTCAAGGCGCGCTTCGACGAAGAGGCCAACATCAACTGGGCCGAGATGCTCGAGTCGATCGGTGCCCAGGTGGTCTACGGCGTGGTCGGACTCAAGACCCACGCCAAGATGCTGCTCGTGACCCGCCGCGAGGGCAAGAAGATGCAGCGCTACGGCCATCTGTCGACCGGCAACTACAACCCGCGCACCGCCGCGCTCTACACCGACATCAGCCATCTCACGGCCGACCCGCTGCTGACCGCCGACATGGAGGCGGTGTTCGTGCACATGGCCAGCCAGAGCCGGCTGCCGAAGCTCCATCGGATGTGGCTGGCGCCTTTCGACCTGCATCGCAACCTGATCGCCCGCATCGATGCGCTCGGCGCGGCGTCCGCAGCCGGCGAAGCCACGCGCATCGTCGCCAAGATGAACGCACTGACCGACGAGGCATTGATCGCCGCGCTGGTCCGCGCGGGCCAGCAAGGCACCAGGATCGACCTCATCGTGCGCGGCGCCTGCACCTTGCCGGCACAGGTGCCGGGGCTGACCGACAACATCCGGGTGCGCTCGGTGATAGGCCGGTTCCTGGAGCATTCGCGGGTGTTCTATTTCCGCCAGGGCCAGGACGAGTCGCTCTACCTGTCGAGCGCCGACTGGATGAACCGCAACATGCTGCGGCGTATCGAACTGGCCTGGCCGGTGACCGATCCGGTGCTGCGCCAGCGGCTGATCGACGAGTGCCTGGTGGCCTACCTTCACGACGGCCGCGATGCCTGGGACCTGGGCGCCGACGGCGCCTACCATCGGGTCTACGAAGATACCCATCCGGGCGAGGAGGGCGCCTCGCGGGCCATCGAGGCCCATGGCGCCCAGACCGCGCTCATGAACCGCTACGCATCGCGCGGACGCAGTCGCGCCGCATCACGGGACTGAACCATGGACCTCATTTTCTGGCGCCACGCCGAGGCGGACGACTGGGTGGAAGGCTGCGACGACATGCAGCGCTCGCTGACCGCGCGCGGCGAGAAGCAGGCCAAGCGCATGGCCGCCTGGCTCGATCGCCAGCTGCCCGAGGGCACCCGGATCATCTGCAGCCCGGCGCGGCGCTGCGAGCAGACCGCCCTGGCGCTCGGGCGCAAGTTCAAGATGCGCACCGAGCTCGCCCCCGACACCACCCCCGATGCGCTGCTGGCGGCCGCCGGCTGGCCGAACGGCAAGTCGGTGGTGCTGCTGGTCGGCCACCAGCCTTCGCTGGGGCAGGCGATCTCGCTGCTGCTGGGGCTTCAGCAGGACAGCTGCCCGGTGCGCAAGGGGGCGGTCTGGTGGATTCGCACGCGCGAGCGCGACGGCGACGTCCAGACCGTGGTGGTGACCGTCCAGGCGCCCGAACTCTTGTAGCCGCCTCAGGAGCCCGAGAGCTCCACCCGCCACGGCGTCTTCTGCCAGGCCAGGACTTCCTCGCGCAGCAGGTGGGCGGACTGCGGGAACAGCGCCGACCAGCCGGGACGGCAGCCGACGATGAAGCGCCGCCCCTCGGGACGCTCCAGCGTCAGCCCCTGCAGGTCCGGGTCGCGGCGCGCGTGGCACAGGATCACGGCCAGCCGCAAGGCGATCAGCTGCGAGACGAAAGCCTCGTCGTCGAGTGCGCTTTCGAGCTTGCGCAGCTTGCCGCGATGCCCGAGCACCAGCTGGCTCAAGGCATGCATCTCGTTGACGGCGAAGCCGGGTGCGTCGGCGTTGTCCAGGATGTAGGCGCCGTGCTTGTGGTATTCGCTGTGGGAGATCTGGGCCCCGATCTCGTGCAGTTGCGCGGCCCAGCCGAGCTTGCGCAGCGCCCGGCCGGCCCGGCTGGTGGTGCTGCCGCCGCGCGCCGCGGGGTTCAGCTGCACATACAGGGAGGCCGCGGTCTCGCCCACTCGCTTGACCTGGGCCCGGTCGACCGGGAAGCGGGCCGCGAGCCGGGCCACGGTGGCGGTGCGCAGGTCGGCGACGACGTCGTCGCGCTCCAGCAGTTCGTACAGCACGCCATGGCGCAAGGCCCCCTGGGCGACCCGCATCTCCTCGATCTCGAGCAGGTCGAACACGGCCCGCAGCACGCTGACGCCGCCGCCGATCACCGGCTTGCGGTCTTCGCGCATGGCATCGATGCGCAGCCGATCGGCGCTGCCGGCCCGCAGCAGCCGGTCGACCAGCCAGTCGAGGCCTTCGCGGGTGACCAGGCCCGGCTCGTAGCCGGCCGCGGCCAGCACGTCGCCGACGGCACCGATGGTGCCCGAGGCGCCATACACCACGTCCCAGCGGTCGGGAAAATAGGTGCCCAGCGCGTCGTCGAGCACGGCCTTGGCCGCCACTTCCGCGGCCTGGAAGGCCGCCGGGGTGAACAGGCCCTGCGGGAAATGCTTCATCGACCAGGCGACGCTGCCGACCCGGTACGACTCCATGACTTCGGCCTCGTGCGCCTGGCCGATGATCATCTCGGTCGAGCGGCCGCCGATGTCGACCACCAGGCGGCGTTCGCGTTCGCTGGCGTCGGTGTGGGGCAGGGTGTGGGCGACGCCCTGGTAGATCAGCCGGGCCTCTTCGCGCCCCGTGATGACGTCGATGCCGAAACCGAGCACGGTGCGCGCGCGCAACAGGAATTCGTCCCGGTTGCGGGCCTCGCGCAGGGTCTGGGTGGCGACCGCACGGACCTGGGAGCGGTCGAAGCCGGCCAGGCGTTCGCCGAACCGGGCCAGGGCATCCCAGCCGCGCTGCATCGCCTCGGGCGTCAGGTTGCGCGCGTCGTCCAGGCCGTTGCCCTGGCGCACGGTCTCCTTGAGGTATTCGGTGCGGTGGATCTGGCCATGGTCGACCTGGCCGATCTCGAGCCGGTAGCTGTTCGAGCCGAGATCGACCGCGGCGAGGCGGGTTCCGTTTTTCATGATGAGGTGGAGAGGTCGGGGCCTGATCGTAGCCCGGCGGGGTTCCGAGGCTAGGCGGGCTGTGTGACGAATCTGTGACAGCGACACATGGATACGTGTCGCCAAAGGCGATTTTCCCTCTGTGGGAGGGTGTCACGACGCTGTCACACAAGCTTTCTAGAGTCGCTGCCAAGCCCTCCAAGGGGGTTCTCTTGCAGCTCAAAGGAAGCACCATGAAAACGACGTTCAAATTTGCAGCCGCCGGCCTGATCGCCGCCGCCATCGCCCATATCCCGGCCTTCGCCCAGGAGGCCACCGGCGCCGGCGCCAGCTTCCCGGCGCCGCTCTATTCCAAGTGGGCCGCCGATTTCAACAAGGCCACCGGCGCCAAGATCAACTACCAGTCGGTCGGCTCGGGCGCCGGCATCAAGCAGATCGATGCCAAGACGGTGGACTTCGGCGCTTCCGACATGCCGCTGTCCGACGACGAACTCAAGGCCAAGGGCCTGATGCAGTTCCCGACCGTCATCGGCGGCGTGATCCCGGTGGTCAACATCCAGGGCATCAAGCCGGGCGAACTCAAGCTCAGCGGCCCGGTCCTGGGCGACATCTACCTCGGCAAGATCACCAAGTGGAACGATGCCGCCATCAAGGCGCTGAACCCCTCGCTGAACCTGCCCGACGCCACGATCGCCCCGGTGCGCCGCGCCGACGGTTCGGGCACCACCTTCCTGTTCACCAACTACCTGAGCAAGGTCAACCCGGACTGGAAGGCCAAGGTCGGCGACGGCACGGCCGTGAACTGGCCCACGGGCGCCGGCGGCAAGGGCAACGAAGGCGTCGCCGCCTTCGTGAACCGGCTGCCGAACTCGATCGGCTACGTCGAATACGCCTACGTCAAGCAGAACAAGATGACCTACGCGCAGATGCAGAACGCGGCCGGCCACTTCGTCTCGCCGGACGACGACGCCTTCAAGGCGGCGGCCGCGGGCGCCGACTGGTCGAAGACCTTCTACCAGGTGCTGACCGACCAGCAGGGCAAGGATTCGTGGCCGATCACCGGCGCGACCTTCATCCTGATGCACAAGTCGCAGGAAAAGCCGGCCCAGGCCACCACCACGCTCAAGTTCTTCGACTGGGCCTACAAGAACGGCGACAAGACCGCCGGCGACCTGGACTACGTGCCGATGCCCGACAAGGTGAAGGGCGCCATCGCCACCGCCTGGGGTGACATCAAGGACGCGTCGGGCAAGCCCGTCGCGATCAAGTAAGACCACCCCCCGGCGCGCATGAGCACACCGCTTGATCGTGCGCCGGCTTCGGAGCGACCTGTGTCATCCACATTCCCCGCCGGCGCCGGCCCGCTCGACCTCCCGGCCGAGCGCGCCCGTGCCAAAGTCACTCCGCCGCCGGCCAAGCGGCCGCGCAGCGGCCCCGCCACCGACCGCCTGTTCGGCTGGGCCGCCAAGGGCGCCGCGCTGCTGACCCTGGCGATGCTGATCGGCATCCTGCTGTCGCTGCTGTACGGCGCCTGGCCCGCGATCTCGAAGTTCGGCCTCGGCTTCCTCACCAGCAGCGTCTGGGATCCGGTGCAGGACCAGTACGGCGGCCTGGTGATGATCTACGGCACGCTGGCGACCTCGCTGATCGCGCTGCTGATCGCGGTGCCGGTGAGCTTCGGCATCGCGCTGTTCCTGACCGAAATGTCGCCGGCCTGGCTCAAGCGGCCGCTCGGCACGGCGATCGAACTGCTGGCCGCGGTGCCGTCGATCGTCTACGGCATGTGGGGCTTGCTGGTGTTCGGCCCGATCCTGTCGACCTATGTGCAGCAGCCGCTGCAGAAGCTTTTCGAGGGCGTGCCATACCTGGGCGCGCTGGTCTCGGGGCCGCCGGTCGGGATCGGCATCCTGTCGGCCGGCATCATCCTGGCGATCATGATCATCCCGTTCATCGCCTCGGTGATGCGCGACGTCTTCGAGGTCACGCCGCCGCTGCTCAAGGAGTCGGCCTACGGCCTCGGCTCCACCACCTGGGAAGTGGTCTCCAAGGTGGTGCTGCCCTATACCAAGGCCGGCGTCATCGGCGGCATCATGCTCGGCCTCGGCCGGGCGCTGGGCGAGACGATGGCGGTCACCTTCGTGATCGGCAACACCAACCAGCTCAACTCCCTGTCGGTCTTCGAGCCCGCCAACAGCATCACCTCGGTGCTGGCCAACGAGTTCGCCGAAGCCGGCGCCGGGCTGCACCAGGCTTCGCTGATGTACCTCGGCCTGGTGCTGTTCTTCATCACCTTCGTGGTGCTGTCGCTGTCCAAGCTGCTGCTGGCGCAGATGAAGAAGAGCGAGGGCACCAAATCATGACCACTGCGGAACGCCTCCTGAACGCCAAGACGCTGGAGGAGACGCGCGCGGCGCGCTTCGCCGGCCGCAAGCGGATCAACTTCGTCGCCCTGACCCTGTCGCTGGCGGCGATGGCCTTCGGCGTCTTCTGGCTGGTGTGGATCCTCTGGGAAACGCTGCGCCTGGGCGTCGGCGGCCTGGCCCTAAGCACGCTGACCGAAATGACACCGCCGCCGAACGAGGCCGGCGGCATCGCCAACGCGATCTTCGGCTCGCTGGTGATGGTGCTGATGGCGACCTTCGTCGGCACGCCGATCGGCATCATGGCCGGCATCTACCTGGCCGAGTACAACCCCAAGGGCTGGCTGTCGACCATCGTGCGCTTCGTCAACGACATCCTGCTGTCGGCGCCGTCGATCGTGATCGGCCTGTTCGTCTACGCCGTGGTGGTGGCCTACTTCAAGTCCTTCTCGGGCCTGGCCGGCGCGCTGTCGCTGGCGCTGATCGTGATCCCGGTCGTGATCCGCACCACCGAGAACATGCTGCAGCTGGTGCCGCCGGGCCTGCGCGAAGCGGCCTATGCGCTCGGCACGCCGAAGTGGAAGGTGATCCTCAGCATCACGCTGCGCGCGGCCCGCGCCGGCGTGGTGACAGGCATCCTGCTGGCCGTGGCGCGCATCGCCGGCGAGACCGCGCCGCTGCTCTTCACCGCGCTCAGCAACCAGTTCTGGACCTCCGACGTGACGCAGCCGATGGCCAGCCTTCCGGTGACCATCTTCAAGTTCGCGATGAGCCCGTACGAGAACTGGCAGCAGCTGGCCTGGGCCGGCGTGTTCCTGATCACCGTCGCGGTGCTGGCGCTCAACATCCTCGCGCGGGTCCTCACGCGCAACAAGCTCTAAGAAAAACCATGCCTACCACCACCCTCGCACAGCCGACGCGCTCGAAGATCTCGGTCAAGGACCTGAACTTCTACTACGGCAAGTTCCACGCGCTCAAGGGCATCAACCTCGAGATTCCCGAGAACAAGGTCACGGCCTTCATCGGCCCGTCGGGCTGCGGCAAGTCGACCCTGCTGCGCACCTTCAACCGCATGTTCGAGCTCTATCCCGAGCAGCGCGCCGAGGGCACCATCGCACTCGACGGCGAGAACCTGCTGACATCCAAGCAGGACGTCGCGCTGATCCGCGCCAAGGTCGGCATGGTGTTCCAGAAGCCGACGCCGTTCCCGATGTCGATCTACGACAACATCGCCTTCGGCGTGAAGCTGTTCGAGACGCTCAGCGCGTCGGAGATGGACGACCGGGTCGAGTGGGCGCTCAAGAAGGCGGCCCTGTGGACCGAGGTGCGCGACAAGCTCCAGCAAAGCGGCTCCGGCCTCTCGGGCGGGCAGCAGCAGCGCCTGTGCATCGCCCGCGGCATCGCGATCAAGCCCGAGGTGCTGTTGCTCGATGAACCCTGCTCGGCACTCGACCCGATCTCCACGGCGAAAATCGAGGAGTTGATCGCCGAGCTCAAAAGCGAGTACACCGTGGTCATCGTGACCCACAACATGCAGCAGGCAGCGCGCTGCAGCGACTACACCGCCTACATGTACCTGGGCGACCTGATCGAGTTCGGCGCCACCGAGGAACTGTTCTTCAAGCCGAAGCGCAAGGAGACCGAGGACTACATCACAGGCCGTTTCGGCTAAGGGGACGACATGACCGAGAAGCATCTTTCCAGCCAGTTCGACAGCGAACTCAACACGGTTTCGTCGCGCGTGATGGAGCTCGGCGGCATGGTCGAGGCCCAGATCCACCAGGCGGTCTACGCGCTGCAGGAATTCGACGCCGAGGCGGCCGAGCGGGTCGCCGAGACCGAGCACCGCGTGAACGCGATGGAGATCGAGATCGACCGCGAGCTGTCGTCGATCATCGCCCGCCGCCAGCCGACCGCGCGCGACCTGCGCCTGCTCATCGCGATCTCGAAGACCACCGCCAACCTCGAGCGCGTGGGCGACGAAGCCAACAAGATCGCCCGCATGGTCAAGTCGATCATCGAGAGCGGATCGGCCCGCGCGCTGCCCTCGACCGAGCTGCGCATCGCCGCCGACCTGGCCTCCGGCCTGCTGCGCAAGGCGCTCGACGCCTTCGCGCGCCTGGACACTGCGGCGGCGCTGTCGATCCTCAAGGACGACGACCTGATCGACAAGGAGTTCGACGGCTTCGTGCGCAAGCTGGTCACCTACATGATGGAAGACCCGCGCAAGATCTCCGCCAGCCTCGACCTGCTGTTCCTGGCCAAGGCGATCGAGCGCATCGGCGACCACGCCAAGAACATCGCCGAGTTCATCATCTACATCGTCAAGGGCGCCGATGTGCGGCACACTTCGATGGAAGCCATCGAGTCGGCATTGCAGTGACCGGCAGACATTGAATTCATGAAGAAACCAAGGATCCTGATCGTCGAAGACGAGTCGTCGATCGCCGAGCTGATCGCCGTCAACCTGCGCCACAACGGCTTCGAGCCGATCTGGGCCGAGGACGGCGCGGCGGCGCAACGCGAGATCGACGCCTTCCTGCCCGACCTGGTGCTGCTCGACTGGATGCTGCCGGGCCAGAGCGGCCTGCAGCTGGCGCGCCAGTGGCGCAAGGACCCGCGCACCAAGACCATTCCGATCCTGATGCTGACCGCGCGCGGCGACGAGCCCGACAAGGTGGCCGGGCTCGATGCCGGCGCCGACGACTACATCACCAAGCCGTTCTCGACCCAGGAGATGCTGGCGCGGATCCGCGCCGTGCTGCGCCGCCGGGCGCCCGAGGCGGTGGCCGAGCGGGTCGAGATCGGCGAGCTGGTGCTAGACACCGCCACCCACCGCGTCACCTGGCAGGGCGCCCCGCTGAAGGTCGGACCGACCGAGTTCAAGCTGCTGGGTTTCCTGATGCAGCACGCCGAGCGCGTCCACAGCCGGGCCCAGCTGCTCGACAAGGTGTGGGGCGACCACGTCTACATCGAGGAGCGCACGGTCGACGTGCACGTCAAGCGCCTGCGCGAGTCGCTCGGTGCGGCCGCGCCGATGGTCGAGACCGTGCGCGGCGCCGGCTACCGGCTCACCGCCCAGGCGACAGTCTGAGACCTTGCGGGACAGACCAAGAAACTGCAAAGCAGTTTTTGCTCTGTCCTCAACCGATTAGCTTTCCTGCAAGAGGCCCTGCCGGTTCCGGCCGGGCGGGATAATTGCCCGGCATGCCGTTTCGTATCGCTACCTTCCTCACGGCGTCCGCGCTTGGCGGTGCCCTGGCCACGGCCTTGCTGAACTGGCACCACGCCTGGCTCGGCGCCTGGCTGGGCGCGGTGCTGTGGCTGGTGCTCGACGCCTGGCGCGCCCAGCGGCTGCTGAACGTGCTGCGCCGCGATGCGGCCGGGCTGCCTTCGCGCGGCGCGGGCGTCTGGGGCGAACTGTCCGAGCGCATCCGCAAGCTGCTGCGCGAGCGCGAACAGCAGACCCGCCAGGCCGAAGACCGGCTGCAGGAATTCCTGGCCGCCATCCAGGCCTCGCCGAACGGTGTCGTGCTGCTCGACGAGCAGGGCCGCATCGAATGGTGCAACCAGACGGCCGCCGGCCAGTTCGGCATCGATGCCGAACGCGACCTGCTGCAGCACATGGCGAACCTGGTGCGCGACCCGGCGTTCGTCGCCTACCTGGCGTCCTGGAACTACAGCCGCGACGTCGTGATCGATGCCCAGGGGCCGCAGCAGCGCAGCCATCCGGCCCGCCTGTCGGTGCAGGTGCACCCCTATGCCGGCAACCGCCGCATGCTGCTGACGCGTGACATCACCTCGCTCGAGCAGGCCGAGGCGATGCGGCGCGACTTCGTCGCCAACGTCTCGCACGAGATCCGCACCCCGCTCACGGTGCTGGCCGGTTTCGTCGAAACGCTGCAGAACCTGCCGCTCGACGCCGAGGAGCGGGCCCGCTACCTGGGCCTGATGTCGCAGCAGTCGCACCGCATGGAGACGCTGGTCAACGACCTGCTGACCCTGTCGCGGCTGGAGGGCAGCGCGGCCCCGCCGGCGACCCGCTGGACCCGCATGCGGGCCTTGATGGCGCAGTGCGAGGACGAGGGCCGGGGCTTGTCGAGCCGGCTGAGCTCGCACGGGCATCGCCTGTCGTTCTCGATGGAAGCCGACTCCGAGATCGCCGGCGCGCCGACCGAGCTGCAGAGCGCCATGTCCAACCTGCTGAGCAACGCGATCCGCTACACGCCCGGCGGTGGCGAGGTCGCCGTCAGCTGGCGCCTGCTGCCCGACGGCCGTGGCGAGTACGCGGTGCGCGACAGCGGTCCGGGCATCGCGGCCGAGCACCTGCCGCGGCTGACCGAGCGCTTCTACCGCATCGACCGCAGCCGCTCGCGCGAGACCGGCGGTACTGGCCTCGGGCTGGCGATCGTCAAGCACATCGCCCAGCGCCACGGCGCCGAGCTGCGCATCGAGAGCACGCTTGGCAAGGGCTCGCGCTTCGCGCTGGTGTTTCCGCCGGCCCGGCTGCGGCAGGCGACGCCCCTCAGCGCCGTCGCTTGAGCGTCGCCAGCAGCAGCACGACGAACAGGCCGGCCGTGAGCGCCAGGGCCGCCGCGCCCATGAGCCAGAAGGCGAGCGGTGACGCCATCGCGCCCCAGGGGCCGATGCCGCGATAGGCCAGCAGGTAGCCGCCGCCCAGCCCCATGCCCCACAGCAGCGCGCAATACAGCGCGAGCGGCATCACCGTGACGTGGTAGCAGCGCAGGACGAAGACGCACAGCGTCTGCAGCGCGTCCGCGAAGTGATAGAGCGCGGTGGCCAGCAGCAGCGTGGCGCCGAGCGCGATCACCGCCGGGTTGGCCGAATAGACGGCGGCCAGCTGCCAGCGCAGCGCCGCCATCGCGCCCGCGAACAGCAAGGCGAAGAGCAGGGTCAGCTCGAAGCCGCGGGCGCAGGCGCGCCGCGCGAGCGCGGCGTCGCCGGCGCCGAGCCAGTAGCTGACGCGCGCACTGGTCGCGATCGAGAGCGACAGCGGCACCATGTAGGCGACCGCCGTGAGGTTGGCGGCGATCTGGTGGGCCGCCGAGGCCGCGGTGCCCAGCCGGGCGATGAACAGCGCCATCAGCGTGAACGACGTCACTTCGACCAGCACCGAGAGCCCGGCCGGCACGCCCAGCCGGGCGAACTGGCGCAGCTGGCGCCAGTCGGGCGGCTCGATGCGCTGCCAGAAGCGGTAGCCGGTGTAGAAGGGATCGCTGCGCAGGAGCCAGACGGCGGCGCCGAGCATCGCGTAGTTGACCACCAGCGTGGCCCAGCCGCAGCCCACCAATCCCAGCGCCGGCAGCCCGGCGCCGCCGAAGGCGAACCAGATCGACAGCGGCAGCTTCAGGCCCAGCGACGCCAGCTGCAGCCAGGTCACGAGCTGGGGCTTGCCCAGGCTCTGGCTGAGAGTGCTGAAGACGCGGAACAGCAGCGCCGGCGCCAGCGCGAAGGCCAGCACCTGGAGGTAGGCCTCTACGTCATCTCGCATGGCCGCCGGCACCTGGGTCCAGCGCAGCAGCGGTGCGGGAAAGAGCAGCAGCGCCATGCCGAGCGCGATCGCGGCGGCGCAGAGGTAGAGCGACTGGCGCACCGAGCGGCCGACATCGTCGGTGCGCCGGCCGCCGTGCAACTCGGCCCAGATCGGCAGCAGCGCCTGCAGCCCGCCCATCAACGAGACGTAGACGCTGATGAAGATCGCCGAGCCGACCGACAGGGCGGCCAGTGCGCCTTCGGCATAGCGGCCGGCCACGATCGTGTCGGTGACCCCGAAGGCCATCACCGCGAGCTGGCCGACCAGCACCGTCGCTGCGTGGCGTGCGATCAGGCCTCGATCCCGGGTGGCGCCCGGCTTGCTAGCCACCGCCACCGGCCGGCGTGATGCGTTGGTAGAGCAGCAGGTCGTCGCTCGGGCTGGTCGGGCGGCGCAGGGTGCCGATCAGGCGCCAGCCGTCGAGGCTCACGATGTCATGCAGGCGGGCGATCGCCGCCGGGCTCACCAGCAGCCAGGGGCAGGGCGCCTCGGTGGCGAGCGACCTCAGCTTGAAATTGCCGTGGTAGCGCAGCGCGGCGATGTGCGGCCGGCTGAGCGCGAGTTCGGAAATGCACTCGGTCTGGCCGACTTTTTCGGAAATCGCGTGGACCTGGGGGATGTAGCTGCGCGCGTAGTCGAGCAGCGGCAGCCACAGCGTCATCAGCAGCATCCAGCACAGCGCGGCGCCGCCGGCCGGCAGCACCAGGGTCTTCCAGAGCGCGGCGCGATGGCGGCCGGTGCGCCAGCGCACCAGCCAGGCCCAGGCCAGCGTCGCGACCAGCGCGAAGACGAAGGCCACGGCCGAGAAATGCGGCACGAAGCCGGGCGCCAGCTTGGCGACGTTGGCGGCCGGCTTGGCCGGCACCCCGGTCTGCATCGCCACCCACATCACCCAGATGATGATCGCCGAGCCGGTGAAGAACAGCAGCGTGAACCAGTCGATCAGCGCCGCCACGCTGCGCCGCAGGGTCGGCAGCGCGAACGCCGCCAGCGTGGCGAGGGCCGGCAGCCCGAGCAGCAGCGAGCGCTCGGAGAAATCGGTGGTCCAGGTCGCCAGCAGCGGCACCAGGGCGAACCACAGCGGCAGCGCCACGTGGCGCGCGAGCAGCTGCCGGCGCCAGCGCCAGAGGGTCCACACCGCCAGCGGCCAGGTCGGCCAGGTGAACCACAGCAGAAGCTTGGCCTGGTCGCGCAAGTCGGCGATCAGGCGCACGTTCGGGTCGCTGCCGGGCAGGTCGATCTTCCATTGGAAGAGGCCGAGCCCGGCGCCGAGCGCGGTGGCCAGCAGCGTCGTGCCGAGCACGGCGGCGATGGCGCCGCGGCTGTAGGTCGGCTCGGATTCGGGCGTTTCGTCGTCGCTGCTGCTGCGGCGGCGCTCCGCGACGAGAACCCCGACGCAGCCCAGGCCCAGCGCCAGGCCGACCGTCGGTCCGCCGGACAGCACCAGGCCGAGGCTGCCGACCAGCAAGGCGACGAAGGCGCCGATGCGGTGATAGGGCAGCGCCGCGACACCGTAGAAAAGGTGCGCGGCGAAGAACAGCTGGGCCAGCGCCGGCGTGGTTTCATGGCCCAGTTGCGCCAGGCCCAGCGAGGCGATCAGCGCCAGCAGGGCGCCGTCGGCGATGGCCCGCGCATAGTCGGTGGGCCGGGCCTCGCCGCCAAAGGCGAAGGCCACCGGCTGCGCCCGCCGCGTGCGCGCCAGGTAGTAGGCGGCATACCAGGTGGCGGCAAAGGCACCGGCCAGCAGCAGGGCGAAGGCGATCCGCACGGCGAGGTCGGGATTGATCCAGGCCGGTGCGATCTTGATCGCCCAGGCGCCGATCCAGTAGGGCAGCAGCGCCGGCGTCTCGGGACTCAGGCTCAGCAGCATCGGATCGAACCAGCGGGCCAGGCCGCCGCCGCCCTGCGCGAGCTCGGCCATGAAGCCGAAGGCCGCGATGTCGGCGCTCTTCCATGGCCCCCGGCCCAGCAGCCCCGGCATCAGGTAGGCCGCGCACAGAAGCAGCAGCGCGATCCGCGGCAGGCGGCGCACGGCGCTTTGGGCAACGATCGCGGGCGTCGGCTGGTTCAAGGGTCGGGAGTTCGAGGGAGGCAGATGTGAAAAAGGGCAGCGCGGTAAACCGGGCTGCCCTCGACGCGGAAGCGCCTTCCTTACTTGGAGGCGGCGCCGGTCGTCTTGCCGAAGCGGTTGCGGAACTTCTCGACGCGGCCACCCATGTTGTCGACCGACTTTTGCGTGCCGGTGTAGAAGGGGTGCGACTCGCTCGAGGTGTCGAGCTTGAAGAGAGGCAGTTCGCGACCGTCGTCGGTCTTGCCCATTTCCTTGGTGTTCGCGCACGAACGGGTCACGAACTTGAAGCCGTTCGAGAGGTCAACGAACAGAACTTCGCGGTAGTTGGGGTGAATGCCTTCTTTAGCCATGATTCAAATCCTTTGGGTCGATGCGAGAGCCACTTGCCGGGCAGGACGCCAACGAGAGCACTTTTCGCTAAGCCCGCAATTATCGCATACTGCCCTGTTTCAGCGCCAGAGGCCCGTTTCAACATGCCATCTCCCACCCTGAAGGCCGGCCTGGTCGGCTACGGATTCGCCGGCCAGACCTTTCATGCGCCCGTGCTGTCGGCGGTTCCGGGGCTCGAGCTCGGTGCCGTGGCCAGCTCCCAGCCGAACAAGGTGCATGCCGACTGGCCGCGTGTCGACGTGGTCCCGGATGTCGGTGCGCTGTTGCGTCGAAGCGACATCGACCTGGTGGTGGTGGCCGCCCCCAACGCCCAGCATCATCCGGTCGCGCGGGCGGCGCTGGAGGCCGGCAAGCACGTCGTGGTCGACAAGCCCTTCACCCTCGATGCGGCCCAGGCGCGCGATCTCGCGGCGCTGGCAAAGCGCCAGGGGCGGTTGCTGTCGGTCTACCAGAACCGGCGTTTCGACTCGGACTTCCTGAGCCTGCGCGACCTGCTCGCGCGCCGCGAGCTCGGTCGTCCGGTGTTCTTCGAATCGCACTTCGACCGCTTCCGGCCGCAGGTGCGCGAGCGCTGGCGCGAACAGCCGGTGCCCGGCGCCGGCCTGTGGGTCGATCTGGGCGCCCACCTGGTCGACCAGGCGGTGCAGCTTTTCGGCCGGCCCGACACGCTGCAGCTGGACACCGCCGCGCTGCGCGAGCGCGCGCTGGTCGAAGACTATTTCCATGCCGTGCTGCGCTACGAGAGCGGCGAGCACGCGCCCTTGCGGGTGGTGCTGCACGCGACCACGCTGGCGGCGTTCCCGGCGCCGCGCTACATCATGCACGGCACCCGGGGCAGCTACCTGAAGCGCGGCGTCGATCCGCAGGAAGACGCGCTGCGCGCCGGCGGCCGGCCCGGCGATGCCCAATGGGGCGCCGACCCGGTCGACGGCGAACTCACGCTGGTGGGGCTGGATGGCAGCGCACGCACGCAGAAGCTGCCCACGCAGGCCGGAAACTACGTGAGCTACTACGCGGCGGTGCGCGATGCGATCCTGGGGAAGGGCCCGAATCCGGTGACGCCGGAGCAGGCGGTCGAGCTGATGGAACTGCTCGACCTGGGTCGCCAGAGCGCGGCGGAAGGCCGGGCCCTGGCGGCGCGCTGACAGGGCGTCAGCGCGAGGAGGCGATCAGCCTCCGCGACGCATCATGTCGAAGAACTCGACATTGGTCTTCGTCGCCTTCATGTTCTTGAGCATCAGCTCCATCGACTCGATCTCGTCCATGTTGTACATGAGCTGGCGCAGGATGCGGGTCTTCTGCAGGATCTCGGGCGCGAGCAGCAGCTCTTCGCGGCGGGTGCCGCTGCGGTTGAGCTGGATCGAGGGGAACACGCGCTTTTCGTAGAGGCGGCGGTCGAGGTGGATTTCGGAGTTGCCGGTGCCCTTGAACTCTTCGAAGATCACTTCGTCCATGCGGCTGCCGGTGTCGATCAGGGCGGTGCCGATGATCGTCAGCGAGCCGCCTTCTTCCACGTTGCGCGCCGCGCCGAGGAAGCGCTTGGGGCGCTGCAGCGCATTGGAGTCGACACCGCCGGTGAGCACCTTGCCCGACGACGGCACGACGTTGTTGTAGGCGCGGGCCAGGCGGGTGATCGAGTCGAGCAGGATCACGACGTCCTTCTTGAGCTCGACCAGGCGCTTGGCGCGCTCGATCACCATTTCGGCGACGTGCACGTGGCGCGCGGCGGGCTCGTCGAAGGTCGAGGCGATGACCTCGCCCTTCACGGTGCGCTGCATCTCGGTCACTTCTTCGGGCCGCTCGTCCACCAGCAGCACCATCATGTGCACTTCGGGGTAGTTGGCGCTGATCGCGTGCGCGATGTGCTGCATCATCACGGTCTTGCCGCTCTTGGGCGGTGCCACCAGCAGGGCCCGCTGGCCCTTGCCGATGGGGGCGATGATGTCGATGATCCGGCCGGTGATGTTCTCTTCGCCCTTGAAGCCGTCGCGCTCGAGCTTCATCTGCTCCTTCGGGAACAGCGGCGTCAGGTTCTCGAACATGACCTTGTGCTTGTTGTTCTCGGGCAGGCCGTCGTTGACCTTGTCGAGCTTGGTCAGCGCGAAGTAGCGCTCGCCGTCCTTGGGCGTGCGCACTTCGCCTTCGATCATGTCGCCGGTGTGCAGGTTGAAGCGCCGCACCTGGCTCGGCGAGATGTAGATGTCGTCGGTGCTGGCGGTGAAGCTGGTGTCGGGGCTGCGCAGGAAGCCGAAGCCGTCGGGCAGGATCTCGAGCACGCCGTCGGCAAACACCTGTTCGCCGGCCTTCGCGCGCTTCTTGATGATCGCGAACATGAGCTCCTGCTTGCGCATGCGGCCGACGTTTTCGATCTCAAGGGCTTCGGCCTGCTTGAGGACTTCGGACACGTGGAGTGCCTTGAGTTCGTTTAAGTGCATGGAATGACCCCGTGCGGGGAAATCAGTCTGAAACCAGGAGGGGGAGGTTTGAGGAGAGGCGAGAAATGCCTCACAAACCGGGGAACTCGAACCGGGTCCCTGGAAGGGCCGGTGATCTGCGGGAGATTATGACAGGAAAATCGGCGGCTGCCGGCGCATTGCGCGCAGGCAGCCGGACAAGGCTCAGGCGAGCTGCTGGTCGATGAAGGCCGTGAGTTGCGCCTTGCTCATCGCGCCGACCTTGGTGGCGGCGAGTTGGCCGTCCTTGAACAGCATCAGGGTGGGGATGCCGCGGATGCCGAACTTGGCAGGGATGTCGCGGTTCTCGTCGACATTCATCTTGGCGATCTGCAGCTTGCCTTCGTAGGTGTTGGACACCTCGTCGAGGATGGGCGCGATCATCTTGCACGGGCCGCACCATTCGGCCCAGTAGTCGACCAGCACGGGCTTGCCGGACTTGAGCACGTCGGCTTCGAAGGAGGAGTCGGAGATGTGTTTGATGAGGTCGCTGGCCATGGGGTTGTGTCCTTCTGCGCGGAGAGTTTCGGTGTCGCCAAAGTGCAGGTCATTGTGACAGAAACCAAGTGGCGGCGTGGTCGGCCCCCAGGCTATGGCGGCGATAGGCAAAGCGGTGACACTCGACGCATGAACCAAGTAAAGAAAGTCGCGGTGGTCGGTGGCGGCCCCGCCGGATTGATGGCCGCCGAAACGCTGGCTGCCGAAGGCGTCGAAGTGCATCTCTACGACGCCATGCCCTCGGTCGGGCGCAAGTTCCTGCTGGCGGGACGTGGCGGCTTGAACCTCACGCATTCCGAACCCTTCGAACGCTTCGCCGGCCGCTTCGGCGAGCGCAGCGAGCAACTGGCGCCGCTGCTGCGCGCCTTCGGTCCCGACCAAGTGAAGGCCTGGGCGCAGGGCCTGGGCATCGAGACCTTCGTCGGCACCTCGGGGCGCGTGTTCCCGAAGGACATGAAGGCCGCGCCGCTGCTGCGTGCCTGGCTGCATCGGCTGCGGCAGGCCGGCGTGCGCTTTCACATGCGCCATCGCTGGCTCGGCTGGGACGACGCGCAGGCCGTGGCCACCACGCTGCGCTTCGCCGCGCCGGACGGCGAAGCCGCGGCCTCCCATGACGCCGTCGTGCTGGCGCTCGGCGGCGCCAGCTGGTCGCGGCTGGGGTCCGATGGCGCCTGGGTGCCGTGGGTGGTCGGGCGCGGCGTCGGGGTGGCGCCCCTGCTGCCGGCCAATTGCGGCTTCGACCTCGGCTGGACGCCGCACTTCGCCGAGCGTTTCGCCGGCATGCCCTTCAAGTCCGTGGCGATCGCGTTCAGCGATTCGCACGGTCGCAGCTTTGCGCGCAAGGGGGAGTTCGTCGCCACCGCCACCGGCATCGAGGGCAGCCTGGTCTATGCGGCGTCGGCCTTGCTGCGCGACGAGATCGCCGAGCGCGGCAGCGCCACGCTGATGCTCGACCTGCTGCCCGATCGCAGCGCCGAGCAGGTGCGCGCCGCGGTGCTGCACCCACGCGGCGCACGGTCGCTGGCCAGTCACTTGAAGAGCCGGCTCGGCATCGAGGGCATCAAGGCCGGTGTGCTGCACGAGGTGCTCAACCGCGACGAGATGCATGCGCCGGACAAGCTGGCCGAGACCCTCAAGGCGGTGCCGCTCCGGCTGAAGGCCGCGCGACCCATCGACGAGGCGATCAGCACCGCCGGCGGCGTGCGTTTCGATGCGCTCGACGACCAGTTGATGGGGGTCGCGCTGCCGGGAGTTTTCTTTGCCGGCGAGATGCTCGACTGGGAGGCGCCGACCGGCGGCTACCTGCTGACCGCATCGATGGCCAGCGGTGCAGCGGCCGCGCGCGGCGTGCTGGCACGCTTGAAGTAGCGTCCGTTGGCCTCAGGCCGGGCCCAGCCAGTGGCGGGCGGTGGTGGCGATGACCTGTGCCGCCCGGGCCTTGATCTGCGGCGCTGCGGGCAGCTCGCAGGCCACCGGAAACGGCCAGGACCTGCGCCTCGCAACGCGGGGTCGAGGCTCGAACGGCAGCACCCTGCCGGCGTTCGACGAGGGCGTGGGGTGGGGCATGGTCTCGCCTTGCGTGGTGATGGTGGGCGGTTCATTCTACAGAAGTAACTGTATAAAAACACAGGATCTTCAAACTCGACCAATACCTTCGACTTAAGGCAGTCCTCAGCAACCTCGTCGATGCTAGGGTCATGAGCCCGAACACCACACACACCGCCGCGGACCTGCTTGCCAGGGGTGGCCGCGCGGACGCACAAGCTTCAGCCCTGAGCCCCGAGACATTGACCGCCTGCCGACGCGCTGCGCGCGCGCTGACGGCCCATCTGCGCGCCTGCGGCGAGCAGGCGCTGAGCTATCCGCAGGTCAACCTGGTTCGGGCCCTGTATCTGGCCGAGACGGCCACCGGCCGCCCGCTGCGCAGCGCCAACCAGACCATGGGCATGGTGGCGCAGTTCTTCACGCCGACGCAGATGGACTTCGCCGTCGAGTTGCTGACCGAGGCTTTCGATGGGGAGGAGGGCGAAGCCTGGGCCATCCTCTCGGAGCTCGAGCGCATCGCCGATGAAGCGGTGCCGGGTCGCCCGGACGCGAGCCGGCATCCCGACTGAGCGTGGAGGCGCCGCAGCCCATGTTCACCAAGCTTCTGGCGCTGGCCGGGGACTGCGCGCGCCCGCGACCGCCCCGGCGGCCCCTGGCTCCGATCCACATCGAGGTCCAGTGGGAGACGGCCTTCGAGGAGCGGCCCCGGATCCGGGTCCTGCCCCTCCGGGGCGCGGTCTGGGTGCCGACATCGGATGTGCGCCATGCGTTGAGCCCGTCGGCCGACGAACTGGCGCACGGGATGCGGCAGTCGATCGCCACCCACCGACCGGCGCCGGTTGCCGTGACGCTTCCGGTGTTGTCGGGGTGCCCCGGTGCGGCGCACGAGGCGCTCGGCTGCGTGCGGATTTCCCAGTTGGACGCGCTCGGGGCTTATTGGGGGTGCGAGGCCCGCGCTCGCTACCTCCGGCATTACCTGTCGCTGGCCTTGGGCGAAGGGGGGCGGGCGCTGACGCGCTAGATGGCCTGCTTCCGCTGTCCGACCGCCGCCGACGGCACATCGGCACGCAGCAGTGCGCAGATCCCGCGAACCTGCTTCTGGATGATTTTCGCCACCTCGACCCGCCGCGCGGGGCCGAGCCGGCTCGATATGGCGGCCACGCTGATGGCGGCGATAGGGTTCTTTGGAGGAAAGGCGACCCCGACGGCTGCCGTGCCCGGCGTTGCGGCACTGTCCAGGAACGAATAGCCCCGGGCACGGCTTTCGATCAGTGCCGCACGCAGGAAGCCAGGGTCGAAGGCGGAGCCGAACTTCGCATATTGCGCGCCGCTGGCCTCGACGATGTGATCGGCTTCGGCTTCGGGCAGCGCGCTGAGGATGGCGAGCCCGCCCGCGCCGACTCCCATCGGCCGGCGGATCCCGACGTCGAGCGTCAGCGCCTTGATGGGGTAGTCGCCGAGCGCTCGGCTGGTGCAGATCGATTCGGCTCCGCGCCGCTCGCTCAGGTAGACCGTGTCCTGCGTCTGATCGGCGATCACCAGCAGCGCTTCGTTGCACAGTTCGCTCAGTTGATAGCGCGGCTGCGCCAGCAGTCCGAGCTCGTAGAGCAGCGGGCCCAGGTGGTATTTGCGCGTCAGAGGATCGCGATAGACCAGCCCTTCGAGTTCCAGACGCTGGAGCATGCGAAAGCAGGTGGACATCGGCAGACCGCTGACGTCGACCACGTCTGCGATGCGCATGCCACGACGTCCGCGCGTTGCGATCACGCGCAGCATGCCCACCACCCGCTCGATGCTCTGGGTGCCGCTTCGTGCCTGCTGCTCTGGAACTTCGGAAGTCGCGGGCACGCGCTTTTTACCTGGCTTGTCTTTAGTTTCCACCATGTGGCAGTAATTCGGGTTGCACCCGAACGGTATCAAAGGGAAGGTCAATATAGTCGAAAGCACTGACAAACGAAAACCTCCCACATAGTGGGAGTCAAACGGAATCACCCATGCCCCACACGATGACCGAGAAGATCCTGGCCCGCGCCTCCGGCAAGGAGAGCGTGATGCCGGGCGAAGAGATCACGGCGCGCCCGGACTTCGTCATCACCTACGACTTTCCCGGCTACACCGACGTCTTCTTCAAGGAGACGCGCGAGGATTTCGGCATCGAGAAGGTGTCCAGCCCGGAGCGATTCGTCCTCTTCATCGATCACATGGTCCCGGCTGCGGCGCCGAAGGAAGAAGAGCTGCACAAGATCACCCGCGCCTGGGGCAGGGAGCAGGGCGTTCCGGTCTACGAGCGCGAAGGCATCGGCCACCAGGTGGCGGCCGAACTGGGCTATGCCACGCCGGGCGGCTTCGCCGTGCACTTCGACGGCCATGTCAGCCAGCTGGGTGCCTTCGGCAGCTTCGCGTTCGGCGCCCGCAAGGGCGTGATCGAATCCTTCGTGACGGAGAACGTGACGATGACCGTGCCGGCGACGGTCAAGGTGGAGCTGGTCGGTACGCTTCAGCCCGGCGTGATGGCGCGCGACGTGTTCCATCAGATGGTGCGCGTGATGGGGCCGGATTCATGCTGCTTCAAGGCGGTCGAACTCTGCGGTCCCGTCATCGACCAGATGAGCATCGAAGGCCGACAGACCATCTGCGGCCAGGCGATGTTCCTCGGCGCGACCACCATGCTCATCGCACCCGATGCGAAGACCCTGGCTTACGTGGAGGGCCGCTCGAAGGTCGACCTGGCGCCGGTCTATCCCGACGCCGATGCCGTCTACGAGCGTGTCGTGACCATCGATGTGTCCACGCTCGAGCCCATCGTGGTGGTGCCGCCCAGCCCGGCCAACACGCGCGACCTCAAGGACTACGTCGGGGTGGAAGTTCATACCGGCTACCTCGGTTCATGCGCCAGCGGGCGGCTGGAAGACCTGCGCGTGGCGGCCCAGGTGCTGCGCGGCCGCCGCATCCAGCCCGGCTTCCAGCTGCATGTGGTGCCCACGTCGAAGGCCATCATGGCGGCAGCGGCACGCGAAGGCCTGATCGAATGCCTGGTCGAAGCCGGCGCCTTCATCAGCTCGCCCAGCTGCGACTACTGCTTCGGTCGGATCGCCACCATGAGCGCCGGCCAGCGCGCCGTGTCCACCGGCACGCTGAACACGCCGGGCCGCATGGGAAGCGTCGATTCCGAGATCTACATCTGCAACGCGGCCGTGGTGGCGGCATCTGCGCTGGAGGGCCGCATCGCCGATCCGCGCCCGTACCTGGCCGAAGCGGCCAATGTCGCCGGAGCCGCCGCATGAGCCTCGTCAACCTGCGCGGGCGCGTGGCCTGGATCTTCGACGAAGACGATTTCGACATCGACCTGATCGTCGGCGTGCGCAACATCAAGATCACCGACGTATCGGAACTCGCCGCCCTGGCAATGGCCGACTACCTGCCCGACTTCGCCAGCACCGTGCAGCAGGGGGACGTGCTCATCGGCGGGCGCAACTTCGGCTACGGCCATCCGCACTATCCGGCCATGCGTGCGATGCGGCACCTGGGAATTTCCTGCGTGATCGCGGAGTCGTTCTCGCCGGGATTCTTCCGCGGAGAAATGAGCATGGGCTTTCCGCTGGTCACCTGTCCCGGCATCCGCGCCGCGGTCGCGCGAGGCGATGCGCTGGAAGTGAACTGGGACACCAGCGAAGTGAGCATCACCCGCACCGGCCAGACCTTGCCGCTTCAGCCGTTCTCGGCATCCGAGCGCGGCATGCTCGATGCGGGCGGCCTGATCCCCTATCTCAAGGCGCGCACCGCGAAAGCCGAGAACCGCGAGGCGCATGCGCCCTGACGCCATTGGCGCCCGCGCGCCATGCGGACTTTTCTCAATCAACCGCGCCGCGGACCGCCTCGGACAAGCGCACGATCTTCTGGAGTAGTGAAATGACCCCAAGCCGCCAGGCGCTTCGCCAACGCATCACCCACGGGCCCACCTTCTGGTTCGGCGGCGCACAGGACGCCCTGTCGGCCCTGCTCGTCGACCAGTCGGACTTCGATGGCGTCTTCAGCACGGGCTTCGGCATTTCAGCCTCGCTGCTCGGGCAGCCCGACATGGAGCTGTATACGCTGAGCGAGAACGTGGCGACCGTCAACCGGATGGTCAATGCGGTTCGCAAGCCGGTCTTTGCCGATGCCGATACCGGCTACGGCAACGTGCTGAACGTCGGGCGTACCGTGCGCGAGTTCGAGAAGGCCGGCGTGGCCGCGCTCTCGCTGGAAGACCAGGTCAGCCCCAAGCGCTGCCCGGCTGCGGCTACGCAATCGATCGTGGTGTCGATGGAGGCGGCGGTGGCGCGCATCAAGGCCGCCGTGGACGCGCGCCAGGACTCCGACTTGCTCATCGTCGCGCGCACCGATGCGATGGATGCGGGCGAGGCCCTCGAGCGTGCAGCCCGGTATGCCGAAGCCGGCGCCGATCTGATCCAGCCCATCTCGCGCACTTTCAGCAGCTACGAGCAACTGGTCCAGCTGCGCGAGGTGTGCGGCCGCCGCCTGTCGCTGCAGCTCATGGCGGGCACCTGGATGACGTCGCTGAGCCGGGCCCAGATCGAGCAAGTCGCGGCCTTCGCGACCTACCCCATTGCCAGTCTGCTGAGCATCGTGCAGGCGGTGCGCGGCAACCTGCAGGAACTGGCGCGGCGACGCTCCGGCGATTTCGACGGTCTGCCCTTCGAACAGACGACGATGGCGGCCTTCAAGGACATCATCGGCTGGCATGCCCTCGAGGAGCGGCAGGCCCACTACGAAGTCGGCGGCAGCCACTGAACGCGCGACTTCTTCCACCCAACCTTTCCTTTCCTCCCAGCAAAACGATCAGGAGCAAACGTGCGTACTTTCAAGCTGATGGGCCACCTCGTGGTGGCCGGCACTCTGGCGCTGGCTTTTGGCGCAGCGATGGCGCAAGGCAGCGCCTATCCGACGAAGCCGATCCGGATCATCGTGCCGTACCCGGCGGGTGGCGCGACCGACGTGGCGGCGCGCATGCTTGTCCCTCGACTCCAGGAGGAACTCGGCCAGCCCATCGTGGTCGAGAACCGCCCCGGCGCCGGCGGCAACATCGCGATGAACGCCGTGGCGCAAAGCAGCCCCGATGGCCACACCCTGGCGATGACGCTGACGGGGATGCTGTCGATCAACCCGGTGATCTACAAGAAGGCCGGGTTTGCTGCTTCCGACTTCGTGCCGGTCGCCCAGGTTTCGCTGGCGCCGCTGCTGCTGGTCGTGCCGGAAAACTCTCCCTACAAGAACGTGCAGGAACTGCTGGCGGCGGGCAAGAAGGCCGGCAAGGACGGGCTGGCCTACGGTTCGGCTGGTGCGGGCGGCCTGTCGCACCTGGCTTCCGAATCGATCAATGCGCACGCGAACGGCAACTTCGTGCACGTGCCCTACAAGGGCGGCGCGCCGCTGGTGCAGGCGCTGATGGCCAACGAGGTGGCGTGGGGCCTGCTCGGTACGGGCGATGCGCGCAGCTTCGTGCAATCGGGCAAGCTGCGCGCCATCGGCGTGCTGCGCAACGGCCGCTCAGAGCTGTGGCCGGGCATCCCCACACTGACCGAGCAGGGCGTGCCAGGGGGCGTGGACTTCGACGTCTGGTTCGGCGTGGTGGCGCCGGCCAGGACGCCGGCGCCGGTGGTGAAGCTCCTGAACGAAAAGATCGCGCAGATCGTCGCCGAACCGGGCTTTCGCAAGCGGCTGAACGAACTCGGCGGCGTGGCGCCGGTCAGTGGCAACAGCACCGCGGATTTCGCGGAGGTGCTCAAGCGCGAGTTGGCGGTTCTCCCCAAGGCAGCGCAGGCGGCCGGGCTGCAGCTCGACTGACCGAGAGGCCTGCGGCTTCAGCATCGCGGATCGACAGGGAGGATTTGCAAGTCCTTGTCAGCGCGTGAGTTGTTGAAAAACTCACGGCTTTTTTATAGGTTGACGAGCCTTACCCCCGGCACTGGCTACGCAGTTAGGGCTGCTTGGTTCCCCACCTGACCCGGTTGGCCACTTCACCATGCGGGGAGGCCCGTCAACCGAGGATTGTAAGCGACCGCGAAAGCCTCGGCCTTCACCAGACCATCAACGAGGTTTCGAGCGCCGCGTCGGCGTAGTAGAGGCGCACGCCCACCTGGTACTTGCGGCCCTTCAGCAGCCGCATCGTCACCTTGGCATTGAGGTCGGTGCCGCTGTCGTCCGCGCCGGCGATCTGCACGTTGCCGGTCGGCGTGACCTCGAACAGCACCAGCACGGTGTCCGAGGTGCCGAAGGTGCCGATGTTGTAGGTACGGGTGCGGGTCGGCGAGAACTCGAAGGTGCGGGTCTCCCCGGCCTTGAGCTTCAGCAGTTGCGACAGCCCGATCTTCAGCGGCGTCGCCGCTGGCGTCCGGACGCCCGGGTACGACTCCACCACCCAGGCCTTGTCCGCGAAAGAGAGCCCGCCCTTGGGCTGCAGGCCGGCCTGGTATTTCTCCGGCGCGATGATCAACCCGGCATCGAACTGGTACTCCATGACCGAGTCCGGGTCCCAGGTCGTGCCCTTGATCTCCGACACCGGGATCTTGCGCAGGATGTTCCACTCGATCTGCGACTCGTCCCAGTTGTTCGGCGGCCCCTTGAAATAACTCAGCACGGCGTCGCGGTTCCAGGAGATGCCGGCGTTCGGGTTCTGGTGCTCGTGCTCGAGGCCGAGCGTATGGCCGATCTCGTGCAGCGCCGTGTCATGCCCGTAGGCGGTGGTCAGCGACCAGCCGAAGTTCATCGTGCGTTCCTGCGGCGACCGGGTGTTGAGCACATCGCGCCCGACATAGGACCAGGAACCGTCCTGCGGATCGAAGCCGATCCGCACCATCGCATCCTCGGGCGCCTCCACGCGCCGGAATCCGATGCTGAGCCCGAGCTTGGCCCAGGTTTCGAAGGAACTGTCGACGACCGCGATATCGGCGCCGCTGCCCTGCCAGGCGGCGGGCACGTTGTCGCCGCGCTTGAAGCAGTAGTAGGTGATCTGGGTGCCGCCGACCCACTTCTTGCCTGCGGCCAGGATGGCACGCACGCGGCCGGCAGCGACGCCGGCGTCGAACTGGCGCACCGGCTGCACCGGCTGCGCACAATAGCGCCGCGCCTCGACGGCGCCGCGCGCGCTGGATTTCTTGGCGGCAGCCGGGCGGGCCGCCTTGCGGGTCGCAGTGGGCATGTCGATCTCCTCGTGTTTTTCCATGCTAGGCGCGGCGAGCGCGAAAGCCATCCGCAAGATGGCCTAGGCCGCTGCGCGAGGTGGTCGCCGCGTCGCCCTAAAATGCGGCGATGGCCTACCTCGTGCTCGCTCGCAAACACCGTCCCCGAACCTTCAGCGAGATGGTCGGCCAGGAGCACGTCGTCCAGGCGCTCGAGAACGCGCTGACCTCGCAGCGGCTGCATCACGCCTACCTCTTCACCGGCACGCGCGGCGTCGGCAAGACCACCGTCTCCCGCATCCTGGCCAAGTCGCTCAATTGCCAGGGGCCCGACGGGCAGGGTGGCATCACGGCCACGCCGTGCGGCCTATGCCAGGCGTGCAAGGACATCGACGCCGGCCGCTTCGTCGACTACACCGAGCTCGATGCCGCCTCCAACCGGGGCGTCGACGAGGTCCAGGCGCTGCTGGAGCAGGCGGTCTACAAGCCGGTGCAGGGCCGTTTCAAGGTCTTCATGATCGACGAAGTCCACATGCTCACCGGCCACGCGTTCAACGCGATGCTGAAGACGCTCGAGGAGCCGCCCGAATATCTCAAGTTCGTGCTGGCCACGACCGACCCGCAGAAGGTGCCGGTCACGGTGCTGTCGCGCTGCCTGCAGTTCAACCTGCGGCCGATGGCGCCCGAGACCGTGCTCGAACACCTCACGCAGGTGCTGCAGTCTGAAGCCGTGCCGGCCGAACCCCTGGCGCTGCGCCTGATTTCGCGCGCCGCCCGCGGCTCGATGCGCGATGCGCTGTCGCTGACCGACCAGGCCATTGCCTTCGGCAACGGCGAACTGCTGGAGACGGGCGTGCGCCAGATGCTCGGCAGCGTCGATCGCGGGCACGTGTTCCGGCTGATCGAGGCGCTGTCGCAAGGCGATGGAAAGACGGTGGTCGAGACCTCCGAAGGGCTGCGCCGCGACGGTCTCTCCGCCGCTTCCACGCTGGAGGAAATGACCACCGTGCTGCAGGCGATGGCGGTGCTGCAGGCGGTGCCTTCGCGGGCCGAGTCGCGCGATGGCGCCGACCCAGACGCGGCGGAGACGGCCCGCCTCGCGGCCCTGCTGCCGGCCGACGAAACCCAGCTGCTCTACAGCCTCTGCCTGCACGGCCGCGGCGAGCTCGGCCTGGCGCCCGACGAGTACGCGGCGCTCACGATGGTGCTGCTGCGCCTGCTGGCCTTCAAGCCCACCGCTTCGGCCGGCGCGGAAAAAAAAACTCTGAATGACGCCGTGCCTGCGGCTGCGCAGGCACCCACGGCCGCGCCGCTGTCTCCTCCCCCGGTGGCTGCGCCAGTGCCGGTCGAGCCGGTGCGGCCCCCAGCGGTGACGGCTCCCGCGGCGCCGGGCCATCGGCTGCCGGTGGTCGAGGCCCCGGCGCTGAGCGCTGCCGCGCCGCCCAGGGCGGCCGCCACGCCCGAACCGGCCGCCAGGCTGATGGCCATGCCGGTGCGCGTGCAGCCGCCGGCCGGCGCCCGCGAGGCGCCGTCGGCGGTAGCCTCGACGCCGATCCCGCCGAGCGAGGAGGGCGATTTCTGGCATGCCACCGTGACGCGGATGGTGGTGGCCGAGGCGATCACTGCGCTGACGCGCGAGCTCGCCCTGCAATCGCAGCTGGTGGCGCGCGATGTCGACCAGTGGCTGCTGCGGGTCGAGCGCGAGTCGCTCAACCAGACCAGCAGCCGCGAGAAGCTGCAGGCGGCGCTCGCGGCCCTCGGCCACTCGGTGACAATCGCCATCGAGATCGGCGGCGTGGTCGACAGCCCGGCCCGCCGCAACCGGCAGGCCGCCGAAGAACGCCAGCGCATCGCCGAGGAAGCGATCCACAACGACCCCGAGGTGCAGTCGATGATGCGCGACTGGGACGCGAGAATCGTTCCGGGGACGCTGCGGCCCTCCTGAGACCTTGCGGGACAGACCAAAAACTGCGAAGCGGTTTTTGCTCTGTCCTCAACTGACTAGACTCTTTTTTCAACGATCGACAAACAGGATCCCCCCATGTTCAACAAAGGACAACTGGCCGGCCTCATGAAGCAGGCGCAGGCGATGCAGGACAACCTCAAGAAGGCCCAGGAAGAACTGGCCACCATCGAGGTCGAAGGCGAATCGGGTGCCGGTCTCGTGAAAGTCGTCATGACCTGCAAGCACGACGTCAAGCGCATCACGATCGACCCCAGCCTGCTGGCCGACGACAAGGACATGCTCGAAGACCTGGTGGCCGCAGCCTTCAATGCCGCCGTGCGAAAGGCCGAGGAAACCAGCGAGCAGAAGATGGGCAAGCTGACCGCCGGCATGCCCGGCCTGCCGCCCGGCATGAAGCTGCCGTTCTGAGCCTCCATCGGTCCTCGATGGCGGATTCCAGTTCGCTCGATGTGCTCGTCGAGGCGCTGCGCCGGTTGCCCGGCGTCGGGGCCAAGTCGGCCTCGCGCATGGCCTTCCACCTGCTGCAGCACGACCGCGAAGGCACGCTGATGCTCGCGCGCGCCCTGCAGCAGGCGGCCAGCAACGTGCGCCATTGCGAGCGCTGCAACACCTTCACGGAAGGCCAGGTCTGCAGCGTCTGCCAGGATGCCCGGCGCGACGGCACCAAGCTGTGCGTGGTCGAGACCCCGGCCGACCAGGCCGCGCTCGAGCGCACCGGCGTGTTTCGCGGCTACTACTTCGTGCTGATGGGCAAGCTGAGCCCGCTCGACGGCGTGGGGCCGAACGACATCGGACTCGCGAAGCTGTTCGCGCGCGCGCTCGACGGCACCGTGAGCGAGGTGATCCTCGCCACCAACTTCACCGCCGAGGGCGAAGCCACGGCCCATGTGATCGGCGATGCGCTCAAGCAGCGCGGACTTTCGGTGACCCGGCTGGCGCGCGGCGTGCCGGCCGGCAGCGAGCTCGAATACGTCGATCTCGGCACCATCGCCCATGCGCTGGTCGACCGTCGCTGAGGGCCGGACAACGGCCTTTCAGTTTACGTAAAAACCCGCACGGGATGTTCCCGATGCAGGGGCAGGGGGCCGCCCCTAAGCTCGATTCGAATCACACGAAAAGAGCCCGCGGGCGCCACTCATGCTCAATCGCCGTACCTTTACCGTTGCCGCAGCGCTGGGCGCCGCTGCGATCGGGGCGCCGCTGGTCCATGGCCAGCCCAAGCTCGAAAAATCCAAGGTGTCCATCGCGGTCGGTGGCAAGGCTGCGTTCTACTACCTGCCGCTCACCATCTCCGAGCAGCTCGGCTACTTCAAGGCCGAAGGACTCGACGTCGAGATCTCGGACTTCGCCGGCGGCGCACGTGCGTTGCAGGCGGTGGTCGGCGGCTCGGCCGATGTCTGCTCGGGCGCCTTCGAGCACACCATCAACCTGCAGGCCAAGAACCAGTTCTTCCAGGCCTTCGTGCTGCAGGGGCGCGCGCCGCAGATCGCGATCGGCGTGTCGACCAAGAACATGCCCGGCTACACCGGCATCGCCGACCTCAAGGGCCGCAAGATCGGGGTTTCGGCGCCGGGCTCGTCGACCAACATGGTGGCCAACCTGGTGCTGTCGCGCGGCGGGCTCAAGGCCAGCGACGTGAGCTACATCGGCGTCGGCGTGGCCGCCGGCGCGCTGACGGCGCTGCGTTCGGGCCAGATCGATGCGATCAGCAATACCGATCCGGTCATGACCATGCTCGAGCAGAAGGGCGACGTGAAGATCATCAGCGACACCCGCACGCTGAAGGGCACTCAGGAGGTGTTCGGCGGCCTGATGCCGGCCGCCTGCCTCTATGCCTCGTCGGAATTCATCCAGAAGAATCCGAACACCTGCCAGGCGCTCGCCAATGCCATCGTGCATGGCCTCAAGTGGCTGCAGACCGCCGGCCCGGGTGACATCATCAAGACCGTGCCAGAGACCTACCTGCTGGGCGACCGGGCCCTGTACCTTGCATCGTTCGACAAGGTGCGCGAGGCCATCGCCGTCGATGGACTGGTGCCGGCCGACGGCCCCAAGACCGCGCTCACCGCGATCGCGAGCTTCGATCCGACAGTCAAGGCCGAAAAGATCGACCTGGCGAAGCTCTACACCAACGAATTTGCGCGGCGCGCCAAGGACAAGTTCAAAGCTTGACCCCGGTGTCGCTGCAACCCGGCCCAGGCCGGGTTTTTTCTTCCAAGCCCATGGCCGCCCACGCGCTCGAACTGATAGACATCCGCTGCACCTTCCGCGCGAAAGACGACCACAGCCAGCGCTACACCGCGGTGGCTGACACCACGCTGCGGATCGCCGACGGCGAGTTCGTCTCGGTGGTCGGACCGACCGGCTGCGGCAAGTCGACCTTGCTGAATGTCGGCGCCGGCCTGCTCGAACCCTCGTCGGGTTCGGTGCGGGTGTTCGGCCAGCCGCTGTCCGGCATCAACACGCGTGCCGGCTACATGTTCCAGAGCGAAGCCCTGATGCCCTGGCGCAGCGCGCTGGACAACGTGAAGGTGGGCCTGCAGTACCGCGGCGTGCCCGATGCCCAGGCCAGGGAGCAGGCCGAGGCCTGGCTCGCGCGGGTCGGCCTCGCTGGCTTCGGCGACCGTTATCCGCATCAACTTTCCGGCGGCATGCGCAAGCGCACCGCGCTGGCACAAGTACTGGCGCTCGATCCGGACATCATCCTGATGGACGAGCCCTTCAGCGCGCTCGACATCCAGACCCGGCAATTGATGGAGAACGAAGTGCTGGATCTCTGGGCTGCGAAGAAGAAGGCGGTGCTTTTCATCACCCACGATCTCGATGAAGCGATCGCGATGAGCGACCGCGTGGTGGTGCTCTCCGCCGGCCCCGCGACCCACCCGATCGGCGAGTTCGAGATCGACCTGCCGCGGCCGCGGGACGTCGCCGAGGTCCGGGTGCATCCGCGCTTCGTCGAACTTCACACGCAGATCTGGAACGTGCTGCGCGACGAGGTGCTCAAGGGCTATGCGCAGCAGTTGAAGGCAGTGGCATGAGCTCGCCCCCAGGTTGGCTCACTTCGTGTAGCCGCCCACCCCCTACCGGGGGCAACACCAGCGGGCTGGCAAAGCCAGTTCCGCGGTGTTTCACGAAGGGGCCTGGCTGCGCCGGCCAACTCAACCCGGTCGGCATCTGTTTTTCGGCTGCGCGCAGCGCGCCCATTCGTGGGCAGTCGCGGAACCGGCTTTGCCGGGCCGCTGACTGCGCCCCCGGCAGGGGGTGGGCGCCCGGACACGAAGTGCCGGGCAACCTGGGGGCGAGATGAAGCTCCGACCCAGGGAGAGCAATGCGCGCCTCTGGCAGCTGGCGGTGCTGGTCGCGCTGCTGGCGGGCTGGCACCTGGCGTCGCGCAACCAGCAGTTCGCCTTCTTCGTCGGCGAACCGATCCAGGTGGCCGGCCGGATCTGGAGCTGGTTCATGCCGTTCGCGATTCCACCCAATCCGCTGTTCCCCGATGGGCTCGCGGGCAACGCCGACATCTACCTGCACCTGGGCACCACCTTGCTCGAGACCGTACTGGCCTTCGTGATCGGCACCGTGCTGGGCCTGGCCTGCGGCCTCTGGCTGGCCCTGGCGCCGACCGCGAGCCTGGTCTTCGATCCCTACATCAAGGCGGCGAACTCGATGCCGCGCGTGATCCTGGCGCCGATCTTCGCGCTGTGGTTCGGCCTCGGCATCTGGAGCAAGGTGGCGCTGGCGGTCACGCTGGTGTTCTTCATCGTCTTCTTCAACGTCTACCAGGGCGTGCGCGAAGTCAGCCCGGTGGTGCTGGCGAATGCGCGCATGCTCGGCGCCAGCCAGCGGCAGCTGCTGCGCACGGTCTACCTGCCGAGCGCGACCAGCTGGGTGTTCTCCAGCCTGCACACCTCGGTCGGGCTGGCCTTCGTGGGTGCGGTGGTGGGCGAGTACCTGGGCTCGGCGCGCGGCGTGGGCTACCTCATCCTGCAGGCCGAGGGCACCTTCGACGTCAACACGGTGTTTGCGGGCATCGTGGTGCTGACCGGTTTTGCGCTGCTGCTCGATGCGATCGTCGGCGTGCTCGAGAAGCGCCTCATGAAATGGCAGCCTCGCAGTGGCGAGACCGAAAAGCTTTAGCGTTTCTTCTTCGACGGCGTGCCGCCGCGCTTCTCGCGCACGACTTCCTTGCTGCTGCTCGACGTCTTGGTCAGCTTCGCGCTCGAGCTTTTGGCGCTCGTGCCGCCACGCGGCGCCACGGCGCTGCTCTTGAGCACCGGCGCGCGGCCGAAGCCCGAGCCCACGCCGGCGGTCTTCGCGGCCCGCACCGGCAGGAACACCACCACTTCATAGCCGCGCTGGAAGGTGTGGTTGGCCTTGACGTCGTTCCATTCGGCCACGCTGGCCGGGCTCAGCCGGTAGCGCCGCGCGATGCTGGCGACGCTGTCCTGGCGCCCGGCCTTGATCACCGTGCGGCGGGTGACGATCTCGGGCTGGAAGCTCAGCTGCCCGGTGTCGGCGACCACCGCCGCGACGTCTTCCTGGACTCGCGCGCTGCGCGGAACGATCAAGGTCGAGCCCGACTTGATCAGCATGCGCGGCGGCACGTTGTTGATGGCCCGCAGGTCGGCTTCGCTCATGCCCGAGCGCTGTGCGGCGTCGGCCACGGTCATGGTCGAGGGCACGGTCCAGGCGGTCCAGCTGGCGTACTGGCCCTGGCTGTAGGCCTCGAAGTTGCGCTGGAACACGGCGGCGTTGTCCCACGGCAGAAGGATCTCGGGCGTGCCGGCCGCCAGCAGCACCGGTTTGTGGGCCGACGGATTGAGGGCCCGGAAGTCCTCGATCTGCACGTCCGCCAGCTTGGCCGCCAGCGAGACGTCGAGATCGCGCTTGAGCGTGACGGTCTGGAAGTAGGGGTGGTTGGCGATCAGCGGCAGGTCGACATTGAAGCGGGCCGGATTGGCGACGATGTTCTTCACGGCCTGCAGCTTCGGCACGTAGAGCCGGGTCTCGGCGGGCATCGACAGGTCGCTGTAGGTGGCCGGCAGGCCGGCGCGCTGGTTCTTGGCGATCGCCTTGGCCACGTTGCCTTCGCCCCAGTTGTAGGCCGCCAGCGCGAGCTGCCAGTCACCGAACATGCCGTAGAGCCGCTGCAGATAGTCGAGCGCCGCGCGGGTCGAGGCGACCACATCGCGGCGGTCGTCGCGGAAGATGTTCTGCTTCAGGTCGTAGTCGGTGCCGGTGGCCGGCATGAACTGCCACATGCCGGCGGCGCGCGCGCTCGACACGGCCTGCGGATTGAAGGCGCTCTCGATGTAGGGCAGCAGCGCGATCTCGGTCGGCATGTCGCGACGTTCGAGTTCCTCGACGATGTGGAAGATGTAGCGGTTGGAGCGCTCGGTCATGCGCTGGATGTAGTCGGGCCGGGTGGCATACCACTGCTCGCGATCGCGCACCAGGTCGCCGTCGAGGTCGGGCATCTTGAAGCCGCGGCGAATGCGGTCCCACATGTCGACCGGCGGGGCGAGCGTGACGACGGGGCGCGACTTGGTGTCGCCGGAGGTGATCGGCGTGAGGCTGCCGCGCGGGTAGACCGGCGAGGCACCGCCCGAGGCGGCACCGGACGACGACCCATCCATCGACGGACCGGTGCCTGTGGCGCAGCCCGCCAGGAACAGGGAGCCCGCGAGGCAGGCAGCTAGCAGAAATTTCATCGAAAATCGTTCTTCCATTGGTGCGGGGCAGCGAGCAAGGGCCGTGGCCGCTCGCAGCGCGCACGCAATGCGGCGCAAGGCGCCGTGGAGTGAGTGGGATCCGGCTTGCGGGGTTCCATGCTTTGCACGAATCTCAGGTTAGCAAGTGTGTATCCATGGTGCGTCGAGACACCGTCGACGCCGTCGGCGCGAGGGCGCGTGACTAGAATCGCGGCCAGTTGCAGTTGCTCGCGCCCGGGTGCATCGAACACGGGTGTTGCATCCCCTGGGTCGACCTCGATCGCGTTGCGCCCCTGCTGCAGCATCCAGATGTAGTTGTCGGCACGGGCGGGCAGCGGAACGAGGGTCATGAGCGGTCAAATTATAGGTTTGCACGATTGGTTCGAGACCCCCCCGGGCCGCTACCTGCTGGCTTGGGAGCAGGCCCAGTTCGACCAGGCGGTGGCCGACATCTTCGGTTATCACGCGCTGCAGCTGGGCCTCAGCGAGGTCCAGGGGCTGCGTGCCAATCGAATGCCGCACCGCTGGCTGGCGCTGTCCGATCCGGCGCAGGCCGGCGCGCCCGCGCTCTGGACCGACTTTTCGGCCCTCCCTTTTCCGGCCAACAGCCTCGACCTCGTGGTGCTGCCGCACACGCTCGAGCTCAGCCCGGACCCCCACGCGACCCTGCGCGAGGTCGAGCGGGTGCTGGTGCCCGAAGGGCGGGTCGTCATCTGCGGCCTGAATCCGGCCAGCCTCTGGGGCATGCGGCAGCGGCGCGCCCACCTCTACCGCGGACTCGGGTTCGGCGAGCTGTTCCTGCCCGAGGCCGGTGACTTCATCGGTTACCGGCGCATGCGCGACTGGCTGCGGCTGCTGAGCTTCGAGGTCGAGTCCGGGCGATTCGGCGTCTACCGGCCCGCGGTCCGCAGCGAGGCCTGGCTGGAGCGCTGCCGCTGGTTCGATGCCGCCGGCGAGCGCTGGTGGCCGATCTTCGGTGCGGTCTATTTCCTGGTGGCCGTCAAGCGGGTGCGGGGGCTGCGGCTCTTGAGCGCCGACTGGCGCCGCGCCGCATCGCGCGCCAGCGCGCCGGTGCCGATCGCCGGCAAGATGCACCGGGGGCGCGACAATGGCGGCCAGCTAGAAGAAGGAAGCGGTTCTTGAACGAAGTACAGATCTACACCGACGGTGCCTGCAAGGGCAACCCCGGTCCCGGCGGCTGGGGCGCATGGCTCAAGTCGGGCGCCACCGAAAAGGAACTTTTCGGCGGCGAACTCAACACCACCAACAACCGCATGGAACTGCAGGCCGTGATCGAAGGCCTGGGCGCGCTCAAGCGCCCGTGCAAGGTCGTCCTCTACCTGGACAGCCAGTACGTGCGCATGGGCATCACCGAGTGGATTCGCGGCTGGAAGGCCAAGGGCTGGCGGACCTCGACCAAGCAGCCGGTGAAGAACGTCGAGCTCTGGCAGCAGCTCGACAAGCTGGTGGCCGAGGGCGGCCACCAGATCGAATGGCGCTGGGTCAAGGGCCATTCGGGCGATCCGGGCAACGAGCGCGCGGATGCGCTCGCCAACAAGGGCGTCGAGCGCGCGCTCGGCCGGATCTAGCGCCGCAACAGCCGTTCCGGCGTCTCGGGCACGTCGCCCATGCTGGCCCTGAAGAGCAGGTCGTCCGTGATCCGCAAGCGGCGGCTCATCTCGCGGGCGATGTTCATCTGGATCAGCGCGAACTGCTCGACGTCGCGCTCGAACACCCGGTACAGGTTCGCGGAGGTGAGTTCGATCGCGCGGCAGTCGACGTCGGCCCGGACCGAGGCGCTGCGCGGGAAAAGGTCGAGCAGCGCCATCTCGCCGAAACAATCGCCCTGCGCCAGGCGCCGGATGAGCAATTCGTGCTGCTGCCAGCTCTTGGAGATCGTCACGCTGCCGCTCTCGAGTACGAACATGCCGTGGCCGGGCTCGCCCTCGCGGAAGAAATAGCCGCCCGACGGCATCTCGACCACCGGTGCGGCCGCCAGCAGGAACTCCAGGGTGTCCGCGGCAATGGCGCCGAAGATCGGCATCTGCTGCATCAGTTCGATCCTGCTCGCTGCCATGCGCAACTCCGGTGAGGCCAGGGCGGGGACAGACCTTACACCACGCCGTCGAAGATCATGACGTCGACCGTGTCGCCCGGCGCCACGCCGGCCTGGTCATGGTGCAGCACCACCAGGCCGTTGGCCTCGACCATCGAACTCAGCACGCCCGAGCCCTGGTTGCCGGCGATGCGCACCTGCGGCAAGGCACCCGCCACCTGTTCGACCCGGCCCCGCTGGTACTCGGTGCGTCCGGGCTTCTTGCGGATCGCGTCGACGCTGGTGGCGCGCAGTAGCGGCGGCGGCGCGGCGCAGGCGGAGTTGCAGCCCATCATCCTGAGCAGCGCCGGGCGCACGAAGGCGAGAAAAGTGACCATCACGGCGACCGGGTTGCCCGGCAGCCCGAACAGCACGGCCGGCCCGCGGGGCGCGCCCGGGGCGGGGATCAGGCCGACCGCCATCGGCCGGCCGGGCCGCATGGCGACGCGCCAGAACGCCATGTCGCCGAGCCGCTGCATGACGGCGCGCGTGTGGTCGGCCTCGCCGACGCTGACGCCCCCGCTGGTGATGATGGCGTCGGCCTGCGCGGCGGCGCGGCGCAGCGCCGATTCGAGCGCCGCCGGGTCGTCGCGCACCAGGCCGAGGTCGATCACCTCGCAGCCCAGCCGCGTCAGCAGGCCGAACACCGTGTAGCGGTTGCTGTCGTAGACCGCGCCTTCGCGCGGAAGCTCGCCAAGACTCAGGATCTCGTCGCCGGTGGAGAAGTAGGCGACGCGCAGGCGCCGCAGCACCGGCACCATCGGCAGCCCGAGGCTGGCCACCATGCCGAGCGCGGCCGGGGTGACGATCTGGCCGCGCCGCAGCGCCGGCTGGCCCTGCATCAGGTCTTCGCCGGCGAAGCGGCGGTTGTCGCCGCGTCGCAGCGCCTGGGCCGGGAAGCTCACCCGGTCACCCTCGACCGTGCAGAACTCCTGCGGGACCACGGTGTCGAGGCCGGCCGGCATCACGGCACCGGTCATGATCTTGACGGCGTCGCCGGTGCCGGTCGCGCCGCGCCAGGCGGCGCCGGCCAGTGCGGTGCCGACCACCCGCAGGCTCAGCGCGGTGTCGCCGGCCGCTTCGAGCTGCGCGCCATCGAAGGCGAAGCCGTCCATGGCCGAGTTGTCGTGCGGCGGCACGCTGACCGGCGAGACGATGTCCTCGGCCAGCACCCGTCCGAGCGCATCCCGCAGGGCCAGGCGCTCGACCTCGGTGACGATGGCAGGCTCGGCCAGCTGCGCCAGGAAGGCCTGCACGGCATCGACACCCAGCGCCTTGGGGTCGTAGCCCGCCAGCGCGGCGGCGATTTCGGCGATTCGGCTCATGACGGGACGGGCCTCACGAACGCTGGCGCTCGAGCGTGTGCAACTCGGTCAGCGTGTTGGCATTGAAGAAGGCGTCGGCGGCATCGCCCGGGCGATCGAAGGGCACCAGCACGGTGTGGTGCTGCGCGGTCCATTTGTCGATCTTGCGGCCGCCGCCCTGGGTGAAGCGCACCAGGCTGTCGAGCAGCGTGGCGCGCAGCAGGCAGAACACCGGCTGCGGGAACAGCGACGCTGCGGCGCCGGGCGGACCCGCCGCCTCGGGCGCGGAGACCATCGCGATGTCCGCCTGCTGGTCCGCCAGAGCCGCCGCCAGCCGGCTGGCGAGGTCGAGCGGGAACAGCGGGGTGTCGCACGGCACGGTGAGCAGGTAGGGCGTCTCGCAGCGCTCCAGCCCGGTCAGGAAGCCGGCCAGCGGACCGGCATAGTCGGCCAGCCCGTCGGGCCAGACCGGCACGCCGAAGGATTCGTAGGCGGCCAGGTTGCGATTGGCGTTGACCAGCACCTGGCCGACCTGCGGACCCAGCCGCAGCACCGCATGCAGCGCCAGCGGCGTACCGTTGAAGTTCTGCAGGCCCTTGTCGACGCCGCCCATGCGCGAGCCGCGCCCGCCGGCGAGAACGAGGCCGGTGATTTCGCTGGCGACGATGGGGGCCGGCGCGCTCATCCGCCGATGTAGCTCATCTCGACCCGGCGCGCCGCGCCGGCATCGGTGTCGGGGACCCGCGACGCGCGCAGCTCGGAGTAGCGATCGCTGCGGCCCTGCCAGATGTGGCCGAGCGCGGAGGCGATCTGCGCGTCGTCGGCATCGCCGCGCAAGAGCGGCCGCAGGTCGTGCCCCTGGCTCGCGAACAGGCAGAGGTAGAGCTTGCCCTCGGTCGACAGGCGGGCCCGGCTGCAGTCGTGGCAGAAGGCCTGCGTCACGCTGCTGATGACGCCGATCTCGCCGCCGCCGTCGGCGTAGGCCCAGCGCTGTGCGGTCTCTCCGGGGGCGCTGGCTTCCAGCGGCACGAGCGGGAATTCGGCGCCGATGCGGCGCACCACCTCGGCCGATGGCAGCACCTCGTCCATGCGCCAGCCGTTGGTGGCGCCGACGTCCATGTATTCGATGAAGCGCAGCACCACGCCGCTGCCGCGGAAGTGGCGCGCCATCGGCAGGATCTCCTGCTCGTTGGTGCCGCGCTTGACCACCATGTTGACCTTGATCGGGCCCAGGCCGGCCGCCTTCGCAGCCTCGATGCCGGCCAGCACTTCGGCGACCGGGAAGTCGACGTCGTTCATGCGCCGGAACACCGTGTCGTCGAGGCCGTCGAGGCTGACGGTCACCCGATTCAGGCCGGCGGCCTTCAAGGCCCCGGCCTTGCGCGCCAGCAAGGATCCGTTGGTGGTCAGCGTGAGGTCCAGCGGCTGGCCCTGCGGCGTGCGCAGCGCGGCGAGCTGCTCGACCAGCACCTCGAGGTTCTTGCGCAGCAGCGGCTCGCCACCGGTGAGCCGGATCTTGCGCACGCCGTGGCTGGCGAACAGGCGCGCCAGACGGGTGATCTCCTCGAAGCTCAGCAGCGCGCTGTGGGGCAGGTACTGGTAGTCCTTGTCGAACACTTCTTTCGGCATGCAGTAGCTGCAGCGGAAGTTGCAGCGGTCGGTGACGCTGATGCGCAGGTCGGTCAGCGGCCGGGCCAGCCGGTCGAGCAGCACGCCGGTGGCCGGCACGGCGTGCGCGGCCGGCGCGGCGCGGGGCGCGCGACCGATCTCGGCGATCTTGACGACATGCTGCGAACTCATGGGAGGGCCAATTTACCGCATCGCCCGGCCTGATACCGCTGCAAGGCCTTGGCGCCGATCAGACGCAGCGGGCGCCGTCGACTTCGATGCAGACCCCGCTGATGAACGAGGCCTCGTCGCTGGCCAGGTAGAGCGCCGCGTTGGCGACGTCGAGCGCGGTCGAGAAGCGGCCCAGCGGGATGGTGGCGCGGAACTTGGCCTTGCGCTCTTCGGTGACCGGACCACCGGCGAACTCGGCCGCCAGGCCGGTGTCCGGGTTGAACACCGGATTGATGCAATTGACCCGGATGTTGTCGGGACCGAGTTCGGCCGCCAGCGACTTGCTGGTCGTGATCACGGCGCCCTTGGAGCCGTTGTACCAGGTGAGGCCCGGGCGGGGGCGCACGCCCGCGGTCGAGGCGATGTTGATGAACGATCCGCCGCCGTTGGCCCGGAAGGCCGGCACCGCATGGATGGTCGACAGGTAGATGCTCTTGACGTTGACCGAATAGCAGCGGTCGAACTCGTCCTCGCTGACTTCCAGTGCGGGCCGGTTGCGGTGGGTCCAGCCGGCGTTGTTGACCATCGCGTCGAGCTTGCCATGGCGCTGCACGGCGGCATCGACCAAGGCTTTCATCTGGTCGGACTTGGTGACGTCGGCGGCGAAGAACGAAGCCCGGCCGCCTTCGCGCAGGATGGCCTCGACCACCTGTTCGCCGAGCGCCTGGTTGATGTCGTTGACGATGACCTGCGCGCCCTCGGCCGCCAGCCGCTTCGCGATGCCCTCGCCGATGCCGCCGCCGGCACCGGTCACGATGATGGATTTGTCCTTGACGCGCACAGGTGTCTCCTCGAATTGAAGTGCAGCCGGCCAGTGTATCGGCCGGCCGGTCCCTCGCGTTCAGCCGTGCTTGACGGCGACGGTCTTGAGGGTGGTGAAGCCGTAGAGCGCCTCGAAGCCCTTTTCGCGCCCGTAGCCCGAGGACTTGACGCCGCCGAAGGGCAGTTCGACACCGCCGCCGGCGCCGTAGTTGTTGATGAACACCTGGCCGCTCTTCACGCGCTTGGCCATCCGGAACTGCCGTCCGCCATCGTTCGTCCAGATGCCCGCGACCAGCCCGAACTGCGTGGCATTGGCCAGCGCCACGGCCTCGTCCTCGTCGCGGAATGGCATCGCGGCCAGCACCGGGCCGAACACCTCCTCCTGTGCCAGGCGGTGGTCCACCGGCACGTCGCGCAGCAGGGTGGGGGCCTGGTAGAAGCCGGCCTGGGGCGCCTCGTCGACCACCACGCCCTGCGCCACCATCGGAATGCCGGCCACATGGGCGTCCGAGAGAAAGTCCCAGACCCGCTGCTGCTGCGTCTGGCGGATCAGCGGGCCGACGTCGAGGTCCATCGCCGCCGGGCCGACCCGAAGCGCCTCGAAGGCGTGGCCGAGGCGCTGCAGCAGCGGCTCGTAGATGGCCTGGTCTATCAGGACCCGCGAGCCGGCCGAGCAGGTCTGGCCGGCGTTCTGCACGATCGCGTTGATCAGCACCGGGATCGCCGCGCCCAGGTCGGCATCGGCGAACACGATCTGCGGGCTCTTGCCGCCGAGCTCGAGCGTCACCGGGCAATGCCGTTCGGCGGCCACCTGCTGGATCAGCGTGCCCACCTTGGGGCTGCCGGTGAAGCTGATGTGGTCGATGCCCGGGTGCCGCGCCAGGGCGTCGCCGACCTCGTGGCCCAGGCCGGTGACGATGTTCAGCGCACCCGGCGGAAAGCCGGCCTCGGCCGCCAGCTTGGCGACCCGGATCAGCGACAGGCAGGCGTCCTCGGACGGCTTCACCACGCAGACATTGCCCGCGGCCAGGGCGCCGCCGACGCTGCGCCCGAAAATCTGCATCGGGTAGTTCCACGGGATGATGTGGCCGGTGACCCCGTGCGGCTCGCGCCAGGTGAAGACGCTGTAGCCGTCCTGGTAGGGAATCGTCTCGCCGTGCAGCTTGTCGCAGGCGCCGGCATAGAACTCGAAGTAGCGCACCAGCGCGAGCGCGTCGGCGCGCGCCTGCTTGACCGGCTTGCCGCAGTCGCGCTGCTCGATCAGCGCCAGCTCGTCGACATGCTCGGCGATCTTCTGCGACAGCTTGTAGAGCAGCCGGCCGCGCTCGGCCGCGCTGACCTTGTGCCAACCGGTTTCGAAGCAATGGCGCGCCGCCTGCACCGCGGCGTCGATGTCGGCGGCATTGCTGCGCTGCAGTTCGTCGAAGGGCTGGCCGTCCGAGGGGTCGATCACCGGCAGCGTGCGGCCGGAAGAGGAAGCAACGTTTTCGTTGCCGATGTAGTTGAGTTGCATGGGGCAAATCTTAAGGTCAGCGCGAAGGCGTCGCCTTCGGCAGGGCCCGAAGCGCGTTGAGCATGCGCTCGACGTGCTTGTCCGGATTCAGGTTCTGATAGTAGTAGGCCACCTTGCCGCTGGGCGCGATCACGTAGGACAGGCGATTGGCGAAATCCGGGCGGGTCTGCATCAGGGCGTCGAAGCCCTCGATCACGGTCTTGGCCTCGTCGGACGCGACTGGAAAGCGGCTCTGGCAGGACTTGACCGAGAACTTCGCCAGCGTGTCGATATCGTCGGCCGACACCCCGATCACCGTGGCGCCGAGCGCCGCGAACTGGTCGATGGCCTCGGCGAAGGCGTGGGCCTCGATCGAGCAGTCGGCCGAATCCGCCGCCGGAAAGAAGTACAGCACCACCGGCCCCTTGGCCAGCGCATCGGCGAGCGAATAGCGAAAGGTCTTGCCGCCGAGCGCCGCGTTGGCCGTGAATTTCGGCACCGGGTCACCGATGTCGAGCGCGGCGACGGCCGGCAGGGCCAGCATGGCGGCGGCCGCCATGAAAATTGCGCGCGCGCTGATCGAGAACGTCATGATGTAACCCCGGGTGGAAGCGTTTCGAATTCTAGGACTGCATGCCGCGGTCCATGACGCCCACCCGCCGCCACGAAAGCACACACGACATGAGGATTGACCTGGACCGCTGGCTTCGCCTGGCGCTGGTCGCGGCCGGCATCGCACTGCTGGCTGCCTGCGGCTCGCTGCCGATCGCCCGCGACCGCCCGGCCGAGTACGCCGCGGCGCCCGACCGGTCGACCCGGCTGGCCAAGATCGTGGCCGATTCGACGCCGCCGGGGGAGCAGTCGGGATTCCGGCTGATGCCGCTGGGCGTCTATTCGCTCGACGCCCGCATCCAGCTCGCCCAGCGGGCCCAGCAATCGCTGGTGGTGCAGTACTACCAGCTCGAGAACGACGCCACCGGGCGGCTTTTGATGCGCGCCGTGCGCGAAGCCGCCGCCCGCGGCGTCAAGGTTCGGGTGCTGGTCGACGACCTCTACACCGCCAAGAGCCAGCAGCCGCTGCTGGCGTTGTCGCACACGCCCAACGTGGAGGTGCGGCTCTTCAACCCCTTCTGCTGCGGCCGCGACGGCTTCCTGTCGCGCTTCATCGCCTCGCCGCAGGACATCGCGCGGCTCAACCACCGCATGCACAACAAGCTCTTCATCGCCGACGGCGTGGTGGCGGTGGTCGGCGGGCGCAACATCGCGGACGAGTACTTCGTGCTCAGCCAGGCGCAGAACTTCATCGACATGGACGCCCTGGTGGTCGGCCGGGTGGTGGCCGAGCTCGAGGCGATCTTCGACGCCTACTGGAACGCCGAACAGGTCTGGCCGATTGCCGAGATCGTGCGCGGACCCGGCGGTCGCCCGCCTGGCCCGGACGACTTCGATGCCTGGATCGGCATGAGTTCCCCGGCGCCGAAGGTCGAGCTGCCGCCCTCGGATGTGCTGGGCTACGGGCCGATCACCGAGGAGCTCGACGGCGGCCGCATGGGCCTGCTGTGGGGCGAGGCGCATGCGGTGGCCGATCCGCCGACCAAGCCGGCCACGATGAGCGCCGACGAGGCGCTCGCGACCAGCGTGACCATGAAGGTCTGGGGCCTCCTGATGGATGCGCGGTTCGAGGTCGACCTGACTTCGCCCTACCTGGTGCCGGGCGAGAAGGGGATGGCCGCGTTCGAGGACCTGTCGCGGCGCAAGGTCAAGCTGACGCTGCTGACCAATTCCCTGGCCGCCAATGACGAGCCGCTGGTCCACACCGGCTATGCGCGCTACCGCGAGCGCCTGCTCGCCAGCGGCGCCGACCTCTACGAGCTGAGCCCCGAGCGCACCACCGCCAACAAGCGCTTCGACATGTTCGGCAACTCGCTCGGCCGGCTGCACGCCAAGACGGCCGCGATCGACCGGCGGCGCATCTTCATCGGCTCGATGAACCTGGACCCGCGCTCGGCGACCCAGAACACCGAAATGGGCGTGGTGGTCGACAGCCCCCAGCTGGCGCGCGAAATGCTGCGCGTGATCAACATCAGCAAGCTGCAGAACTCCTACCGCCTGCGGCTGGACAAGGACACCGGCGCCCTCGAATGGCTCACCACCGACGGCGAAAAAGAGATGATCCTCCACTCGGAACCCGAATCCGGCTTTTTCAAGCGTTTCTACAATTCGCTGATTGCCCCGATCGTGCCGGAGATGCTGTTGTAGGCTCGGGGGATGGTTCTTTCACGCCCTTGCAATCCTTTGGCACCGCCCCACATGCTGTGCATGAACGCTACCCACACCCCCGCGCACAAGGCCGACCTGGCCGTCACGCATGTCCTGGCCCAGCTCCTCGAGCGGCTGGAACACAGCGCCGTGCCGGTAGGCCCCGAGCAATACCGGTCGGTGGTGACGCACCTGGTCGAGCAATTCCGCGACGCCGAGCCCGGCTCCGAGCTGGGCCGGCTGCTGGATGCCTATCCGGCCGCCTCCGAGGTGTACGAAAACCTCAACTACCAGCACGCCGGCCTCTGCCGCTCGGCGCTCGACACCTCGCTGGCCGCCGAATTGGCCGCCCGCAAGGCGATCGAACGCGCCATGCACGCCGCTGGACCGGAAGCCGCCCATGAGTAAGGCCGAGGTCAAGACCGCCGTGGTGGCCGACGGGCTGCGCTACAAGGCCAAGGCACCCGGCTCGCCGTTCCGGGCCTCGGCCTCGTTCAGCGGCGCCACCATGTCCTGCTTCATGTGCGGCAAGCATCGGGTCCGCTCGCAAATGCGCACCCGGCAGCTGCTGGGCAAGTCGCAGACCGTCTGCGCGCCGTCCTGCAAGGCACTCGACGAATTGGTGGAAGCCGGCGGCGGCGCCTGAAACGGCGAGCCGGCGGCCGGCTATCGGCCGCTCATTGGCAATTGATTGAGTCAATTTAGTACTTCGTGTTGCCTATCCATTGAAGGCAATTCGGACTACAGTTAGAAACAATTGATGCAAGCGATTTGCATCAATACCTAAGTTCTAATTGAGTAGATTCAATGCTTCCAATGAAACCCATTGCCTGCAACGGGTCGAAACTGACTCGAATGCTTGCGAAAGGACGGCCTCTGTGAGCCAGCTGCGTCACGTCATCATGCAGGTCGTCAAGCGCTCGGGTGGCGCGACGCACCATGTCGAGTTCTGCATCGACGACAACTTTGCCGAACGCCTGCGGCAGTTGCGTTCGCTGGTGCCTCCGCTCAATGCGCTCAACAAGCAGCGTGACTTGGTCATCGACAAGGTGCGCGTGCGGCTGCCGACCGCCATCTGGCGCTGCGGGGGCGACATCGACAGCTCGGTCGAAGGATCGTGCATCGTGATCGCTGCCGAAGGCTTCTTCAATTGCGGTGCCAAGGACCGCAAGACGAAGGAAAAGCTGGTCACCTACACCTTCCCGATCGCGCGCCTCATCGAGCTGCACATGGAGCGCCCGGCGGGCGAGACCTTCTACATCCGCGACGGCATCTTCACCAACGACGAGCCGGCGGAGTCGGCCGCCGGCCGTTGGGTCGCCTCACTGCATGAGCTCGAGGAAATGCGCGTGCCCGAGGCGCCGTCGGATTTCGACACCCTGCAGGGTGTGCCGCTGCGCACCGAGCAGGGCGCGCTGCCGGTGCAACGCGCCAGCCTGAACTGAGCGCGTCGCGCCGAGCCCGAGGGCGGGGCACTACTGGAGTTTGACTTCGACCCGGCGCGCTTCGGCCGGCGGCCCGTCGGCCTGGGTCTGGGCCGGCTTGGCGAGTTCGAGCTTGTCTTCGGGCACGCCGGCGATCTTGAGCGCGGCACCCACGGCCATCGCGCGCTGCTTGGCGAGTTCGGCGTTTTTCTCGGGGTCGCCGGTGGCGTCGTGGTAGCCGCTCACCAATACCCGGCCCCCGCTCTGCACCGCCTTCACGACATCGGCCAGCGCTGCGCTGGATCCGGCGGGCACTTCGGCGCTGTTGGTGGCGAAGTAGAACTTGACGACGCCGCCCTCGGTCTTGATCGAGGCGCCGCCGTCGGCGACCGGCGCCGCGGCGGGCGCTGCCGCGGCAGGACCCGGTGACGGTGCGGCCGGCGCTGCCGGCGCGCTGGCTGGCGGCGGGGCCATGGTGGGCGCCGTCATCGCGCCCGCATCGCCGGAGTGGAACTTGACCACCAGCGGCACGATCAGCAGCGCCACGATGTTGATGATCTTGATCAGCGGGTTGACCGCCGGGCCGGCCGTGTCCTTGTAGGGGTCGCCCACGGTGTCGCCCGTGACCGCCGCCTTGTGCGCCTCCGAGCCCTTGCCGCCATGGTGGCCGTCCTCGATGTATTTCTTGGCGTTGTCCCAGGCGCCGCCGCCGGTGCACATCGAGATCGCGACGAACAGGCCGGTGACGATGGTGCCCATCAAGAGCCCGCCGAGGGCCTTGGGTCCGAGCAGCAGGCCGACCAGGATCGGCACCACCACCGGCAGCAGCGAAGGAATCATCATTTCCTTGATCGCGGCGCCGGTCAGCATGCTCACGGCGCGGCCGTACTCGGGCTTGCCGGTGCCTTCCATGATCCCGGGGATCTCGCGGAACTGCCTGCGCACCTCCTCGACCACCGAGCCGGCCGCGCGACCCACGGCTTCCATGGCCATGGCGCCGAAGAGGTAGGGGATCAGGCCGCCGATGAAGAGGCCGACGATCACCATCGGGTCGCTCAGGTTGAAGCTGATGGCGAGCCCGTAGCTCTCGAGCTTGTGGGTGTAGTCGGCGAACAGCACCAGGGCCGCCAGGCCGGCCGAGCCGATCGCGTAGCCCTTGGTCACGGCCTTGGTGGTGTTGCCCACGGCGTCGAGCGGGTCGGTGATGTCGCGCACGCTGGCCGGCAGCTCGGACATCTCGGCGATGCCGCCGGCGTTGTCGGTGATCGGGCCGTAGGCGTCGAGGGCGACCACGATGCCGGCCATGCTCAGCATCGCAGTGGCGGCCACCGCGATGCCGTAGAGGCCGGCGAGCGTGTAGGAGGCCAGGATCGCGATGCAGACGAAGATCACCGGCCAGGCGGTGGAGCGCATCGAGACGCCGAGGCCGGCGATGATGTTGGTGCCGTGGCCGGTGGTCGAGGCCTGCGCGATGTGCTGCACCGGCGAATACTGCGTGCCGGTGTAGAACTCGGTGATCCAGACCAGCGCCGCGGTCAGCGCCAGGCCGACGAAGCAGGCGCCGAACAGCTTCAGCTGGCTGCCGGTGGCGGCGATCGCGTTGTCGGGGATCAGCCAGGCGGTGACGAACCAGAAGGCGATCAGCGACAGGATGCCCGCCACCGCGAGGCCCTTGTAGAGCGCCGGCATCACGTTGACCATGCCCGGCGAGGCCTTGACGAAGAAGCAGCCGATGATCGACGCGATGATCGACACGCCGCCCAGCGCGAGCGGATAAAGCACCGCGTTGACCGGCGCCGCGGCCACCATCAGCGCACCGAGCACCATGGTGGCGATCAAGGTGACGGCGTAGGTCTCGAAGAGGTCGGCGGCCATGCCGGCACAGTCGCCGACGTTGTCGCCCACGTTGTCGGCGATCACGGCCGGGTTGCGTGGATCGTCCTCGGGGATGCCGGCCTCGACCTTGCCCACGAGGTCGGCGCCGACGTCGGCGCCCTTGGTGAAGATGCCGCCGCCGAGGCGGGCGAAGATCGAGATGAGCGAGGAGCCGAAGGCGAAGCCGATCAACGGATTGAGCAGGCTGGCCAGGCTCTTGTCCGGCGTCAGGCTGCCGTTGCCGGCCAGGAACCAATAGAAGCCCGACACGCCGAGCAGACCCAGGCCGACCACCAGCATGCCGGTGATGGCACCGCCGCGGAAGGCGACGTCGAGGGCCGGGCCGATGCCTTGCGTGGCGGCCTGCGCGGTGCGCACGTTGGCCCGCACGGAGACGTTCATGCCGATGAAGCCGCAGGCGCCGGAGAGCACCGCGCCTATCACGAATCCCACGGCCGTGGTGAAGTCGAGGAAGAGGGCGATCAGGATCGCCAGCACCAGGCCGACGACCGCGATGGTGCGGTATTGCTTCGCGAGGTAGGCCGCTGCGCCGGTCTGGATCGCGGCCGCGATCTCCTGCATTCGGGCATTGCCCGGGTCTTTCGAAAGAATCCAGCTGCGCGCCCAGAATCCATAGGCTACGGCCACCAGGCCGCAGACCATGGCAAGGACGAGAGGGGTGTTGCCAGTCATGCCGTTGCTTCTCCAGTCGTTCGTTGTAACTAATGGAGACGAAAGCCGGACCCTGTGCGCAACGCGTACGGGACAGTGCTTCCGCCGCGTTGCTTCCTCGAAGCCCCGGTGCCGTGAAAGGCAGGGACCGATTGGCCAACGTGGGCAATTTACAGGCAAAAACCGCTTTGTGTGCGACTGTCCGATGACATGGAAAGTAAACTTCGGGTTTGTCCGCATCCCGCTAACACTTTCAACTACTCCAAGTCAGACCATGTCCCTCGGCCAAGTTTCCCCCGGCAAAGACGCCCCCGAAGCCTTCAATGTCGTCATCGAGATCCCGATGAACGCCGACCCGATCAAGTACGAAGTCGACAAGGAATCGGGCGCGATCTTCGTCGACCGCTTCATGACCACCGCGATGCACTACCCGACCAACTACGGCTACGTGCCGCAGACGCTGTCTGGCGACGGCGATCCGGTCGACGTGCTGGTGATCACGCCCTGGGCTCTGGTGCCCGGCGTGGTGGTGCCGTGCCGCCCGATCGGCATCCTGATGATGGAAGACGAGGCCGGTGTCGACGGCAAGGTGCTGGCCGTGCCGACCACCAAGGTGCTGCCGATCTACAGCCACTGGAAGACGGTGGAAGACGTGAACCAGATGCGTCTGAAGGCCATCACGCACTTCTTCGAGCACTACAAGGACCTCGAGGCCGGCAAGTGGGTCAAGGTGCTCGGCTGGGAAGGCATCGATGCCGCCAAGAAGGAAATCATGGACGGCATCGCGAACTACAAGAAGTAAACGCCGCCGTAGCAAATCAACGCCCCGCGATTTCGGTCGCGGGGCGTTTTTTCATTCTGGCGCGGTGTGGCGGAACGGACTGCGTTCGCCCAGGTGGTCCAGGTAGTTCTCGATGCCTGCACCTTCGCGCTCCAGGAAGCGCTCGACCGCGTCGGCGAAGGCCGGGTGGGCCAGCCAGTGGGCACTGGTGGTGCGCACCGGCATCAGCGCGCGCGCCATCTTGTGCTCGCCCTGGGCGCCGCCTTCGAAGCGCCGCACACCGTGCTCGATGCACCACTGCAGCGGCTGGTAGTAGCAGGCCTCGAAATGCAGGCAGTCGACCCGTTCGAGCGCTCCCCAGTAGCGGCCGTAGGCGATCCGCGGCGCGGGGGAATCGTCCGCGCCGCCGGGCCCGGCCGACAGCGCGATCAGGCTCGACGCGATCGGCTTGCCCTCGCGCTCGGCGATGAACAGCAGCCAGGCCTCGGGCATGCCCGCGGCCATGCGATGGAAGAAGTCGCGGTTCAGGTAGGGCGGATTGCCGTGCTCGCGATAGGTGCGGGCATAGCAGCGGTAGAAGAAGTCCCAGTCGGCGGCGCGGATGTCGGTGCCGCGCGACCAGCGGAAGGAGACGCCGGCGTCGTGCACCTTGCGGCGTTCCTGGCGAATCTTCTTGCGCTTGTCGTGGGCGAGGCTGGCGAGGAAGGCGTCGAAGCTTGGCCAGTCGGCATTGTCCCAGTGGAACTGGACCGTGTGACGCAGCATCAGGCCGGCTTCCGAACAGGCGGCGATGTCCTCGTCGGCGCCGAACAGCAGGTGCAGCGACGACAGTTCCTCTTCCTTGCACCAGGCGACCAGGGCCTGCGCCAGCAAGGCGCGGCTCTCGGCATCGCGGGCCAGCAGGCGCGTCCCCGGCACCGGCGTGAAGGGCACCGCGCAGACCGCCTTCGGGTAGTAGGCCAGCCCGTGCTGCTCGTAGGCGTTGGCCCAGGCCCAGTCGAACACGTACTCGCCGTACGAATGGTCCTTGATGTAGAGCGGGCAGGCCGCCATCAACTGCTTGCCGCGCCAGAGCGTGACGAACTGCGGCGTCCAGCCGCTCGCCGGCGAGGCGCTGGCGCTGGCGTCGAGCGCGGCCAGGTAGGCGTGGCGCATGAACGGGGAGGGCGCAGGCTGCAGGGCCAGCAGTGCGTCCCAGTCGGCGGCGTCGATCTCGGACGGCGAGCGGTGGATGCGGACGATCGGCGTGGTCAAGGGCGTGGGGTCAGCGTTGCTTGCCGGGCCCGAAGGACTCGGCGATATAGATGCCGCCCAGCACCAGCGCCAATGCGAGCGCGTGGTAGGCGGAGAGCGGCTCGCCGAGGACCAGCACCGCCAGCAGCGGGCCGAAGATCGGCACCAGGTTCAGGAACAGCCCGGCGCGCGCCGGCCCGATCGCCTCGACCGCCTGGATGAAGAAGATCTGCGAGACGAAGCTCGGCAGCAGGCCGATGAAGACGATCAGGGCGACCCCGGTGGCGGTCGGCATGAAGAAGTGGCCGGTGACGATCTCGGCCACCACCAGCGGCACCGAGGTGAGGGCCGCCACCGCCGCCATCGCGGCGAAGAAGACGATGGCCGGCACCGCCGGCCGATCGCGCAGCGCGAGCGCATAGCCGGCATACAGCAGGCACGCCAGCACGATCCAGAGGTCGCCGATGTTGAAGGCGAGGCCGGCCAGCAGCGCGAACTGCCCGCGCGATGCCACGACCACGATGCCGGTCAGCGTCACCAGCACGCCGATGATCTGCAGCGCGCCGATCCGGCTGCCGAAGAAGATGAAACCGCCCAGCAGCACGAGCACCGGAATGGTGCCCTGGATGATCGCGATGTTGATGGCGGTGGTGTGGTGCGCCGCGGCGTAGAAGAGGGCGTTGAAGCCGGTGAAGCCGAGCGTGCCCATCAAGGCGATGGAGCGCCAGGACGGCCGCAAGGCCCGCCAGTGCGTGGAGATCTCGCGCCGCGAACTCAGGGCCAGTGCGAGGCAGCAGACGATCCAGCGCGAGAAGGTCAGCATCATCGGCGAAACCTCGCCCACCGCCAGCCGGGCCGCCACGGCATTGGCGCCCCAGGTGAGCGTCGCCAGTACCAGCAGCAGGTAGGCCCGGCCCTGGGACCGGGGCGCAACGGCGTCGGAGAAGCTGGGGGAAGAAGAACCTGTGCGCATCGCCCGTCGAGGGTAACAGCCCGCGCCGCGGCGTGTGGAACGTGGTCCGCAAGCCATGCGATTCGAAGGCCGATGACATAATCGACCAGCCTTTTTTCTACATCGACATGACCCTGAAACTCGCCATCGCGCAGCTCAATTTCGTCGTGGGCGATCTCGCCGGCAACGCCCGCAAGATCGTCGACGCGGCCCGCGACGCCTATGGACAGGGTGCGCGCCTGCTGCTCACGCCCGAACTGTCGATCTGCGGCTACGCCGCCGAGGACATGTTCCTGCGGCCGGCCTTCGTCACTGCCTGCGACGACGCGGTGCGCGCCGTGGCCGCCGAACTGGCCGACCTCGACGGCATGGTGGTGGTGGTGGGACATCCCACGGGCGGCAGCCTGCGCAGCCGGTCGGTCGCGGTGCAGCTGCGCCACAACGCCGCCAGCGTGCTCAGCGAAGGCCGCATCCTCGACACCTACGCCAAGCGCGAACTGCCGAACTACCAGGTGTTCGACGAACGCCGCTACTTCACGCCGGGCGACGGCGTCTGCGTGTTCGAGGCCGGCGGCATCCGGGTCGGCCTGCTGATCTGCGAGGACGCCTGGTTCGACGCCCCGGCCCAGCTCGCCAAGGACGGTGGCGCCGAGATCCTCGCGGTCATCAACGCCTCGCCTTTCCATGTCGGCAAGGAGGGCGAGCGGGTCGCGCGCATGGCCGAGCGCGCCACCGCGGTGGGGCTGCCGCTGGTCTACGCGCACCTGGTGGGCGGCCAGGACGAGGTGGTGTTCGACGGCGCCTCCTTCGCCCTCGAGGCCGACGGCGCCAGGGTCGTGCAGGCCGAGAGCTTCCAGGAGCGCCTGGTCTTCGCCCAGCTCGAACGGCGCGCGACCGGCGTCGGCTTCGTGCGCAGCGAGGGCGCTGTCGCCGCGCCGCGCGCGCCCGAGGCCCAGCTCTGGGATGCGCTGGTCGTGGGCGTGCGCGACTACATCGGCAAGAACGGTTTTCCGGGCGCCATCCTCGGCCTGTCGGGCGGCATCGACTCCGCGCTGGTGCTGGCGATCGCGGTCGACGCGCTCGGCAAGGACCGCGTGCGGGCCGTGATGATGCCCTCGCCCTATACCGCCGACATCAGCTGGATCGACGCCCGCGAAATGGCCAAGCGGCTCGGCGTGCGCTATGACGAGATCTCCATCAAGCACACCTTCGAGTCCTTCCGCGGCGCGCTGGCCGAGGAGTTCAAGGGCCTGGCCGAGGACACCACCGAAGAGAACCTGCAGGCCCGCATCCGCGGCACCCTGCTGATGGCGCTGTCGAACAAGTTCGGCTCGATCGTGCTGACCACCGGCAACAAGAGCGAGATGGCCACCGGCTACTGCACGCTGTACGGGGACATGGCGGGCGGATTCGCGGTCATCAAGGACCTGCTGAAGACCACCGTGTTCGCCCTGGCGCGCTGGCGCAATGCGCACGACCCTTACGGCACCGGCACCGAGCCGATCCCCGAGCGGATCATCACCCGGCCCCCCAGCGCCGAGCTGCGGCCCGACCAGACCGACCAGGACAGCCTGCCGCCCTACGACATCCTGGACGGCATCCTGGCGCGCTACATGGAAGACGACGAAGGCATCGACGAAATCATTGCCGCCGGCTACGAGCGTGCCGTCGTCGAGCGGGTGGCGCGCCTCATCAAGATCAACGAGTACAAAAGGCGCCAGGCGCCGGTGGGTATCCGCGTCACCCACCGCAGCTTCGGCAAGGATTGGCGCTACCCTATCACCAGCAAGTTCAACGAAACCGCCGGAAGAAAGACCGTATGAAGCAAATCACCGCCATCCTCAAACCGTTCAAGCTCGATGACGTGCGCGAGGCCCTGGCCGAGGTCGGCGTCACCGGACTCACCGTCACGGAGGTCAAGGGCTTCGGCCGCCAGAAGGGCCACACCGAACTCTACCGCGGCGCCGAGTACGTGGTCGACTTCCTGCCGAAGATGCGCGTCGAGGTGGTCGTCAACGAGGCCGACGTCGAACGCTGCGTCGACGCCATCGTCAGCGCCGCGCGCACCGGCAAGATCGGCGACGGCAAGATCTTCGTCACCAACGTCGAGCGCGTCGTGCGCATCCGCACCGGCGAAGAAGACGAAGCCGCTGTCTAGGCTCGCGCGCTACAGGACTTCGGCGAGCTTGTCGCCCTTGGGGTGGCGCCGGGCTTCGTCGGCCAGGGACTCGAGCAGGGCGGGGGCGTCGGTGCCGGTGCGCACCAGGGTCATCTGCCAGTCGTTCATGAAGCCCGCGCGGACACTCTCCGCCAGGAAGGCGAGCATGCCGTCGTAGTAGCCGCCGGCGTTCAGGATGCCCACCGGCTTGTCGTGGTAGCCGAGCTGGCGCCAGGTCCAGATCTCGAACAGTTCCTCGAAGGTGCCGATGCCGCCGGGCAGGGCCAGGAAGGCGTCGGCGCGTTCGCCCATCATGGCCTTGCGCTCGTGCATGGTGTCGACCACGTGCAGTTCGTCGCTCTGGCGGTTGGCGAGTTCCTTGTCGACGAGGGCCTTGGGAATGATGCCGACCACCCGGCCGCCGGCCGCGCGGGTGGCCTCGGCCACGGTGCCCATGAGGCCGGTGCGGCCGCCGCCGTAGACCAGTTGGCCGCCGCGCTCGCCGATCCAGCGGCCGACCGCCTGCGCCACGGCGGTGAATTCGGGGCGCTCGCCGGGACGCGAGCCGCAATAGACGCAAATCGAGAAAGAAGGGGAGGAAGTCATCCCCCGATCATGCCGCGCCTAGATGAATCTTTGCCACAAGGCAGCCAGCCAGACCCCGACGCACAGCAGGATCGACATCAGCACCGCCGCGCTGCCCAGGTCCTTGGCGGCCTTCGACAGCGAATGCCATTCGGGTCCGATGCGGTCGATGGCGGCCTCGATCGCGCTGTTGAGCAGCTCGACGATCAGGACCAGCACCACCGTGGCGACCAGCAGCGCCACCTCGACCCAGCTGCGGCCGACCCAGAAGGCGGCCGGGACCATGACGACGGCGCAGGCCACTTCTTCGCGGAAGGCGGCCTCGCGCCAACCGGCGCGAAAGCCGTTCACCGAGATCAAGGCGGCATGCCAGACGCGCTGGATGCCGCGCCGCAGCGCCTGCGGGTTGACCGGATCGGAGCCGTTCATCGCCGGCTCATCGGCTTGGAGGTGATCAGCCGGGTGCCGGCCCAGGCGTCGTGCCAGAACTGGCGCTCGGGATGGAAACGCGCCAGCAGGGCCCAGACCGCCACCCAGCCGAGGACCAGTACGGAGGCTTCGCCGCCGCCGAGCTTGAACGGCGCGATGAGTGCGAGGGGCGGCAGAAACCAGACCCAGCTGAGCAGGTAGCGCAGCAGCGCCCGGCCCTGGCTCAACGCCCGGCCCCGGCGGTCGACCACGCGGATGCCCCAGGTCTTCATGGCCAGGGTCTGGCCCTTGGCCCAGAAAAAGACGAAGTAGACGCCGAAGACGATGAACAGGAAAGCCTGCAGCAGATGCCGGCGCGAATCCATCGCGTCACGCATCTGGCCCAGGGTGCTGAAGAGCCAGCCGGCGACGAAGACCACCGCGAACAGCAGCATGCCTTCGTAGAGCCAGCAGGCCATGCGGCGCCAGAGACCGGGCGTGCCCGGCAGCGGGGACGCGGCGTCGCCGCCGGCAGCCGAGTGCGGTCCGGTCGGGCCGGAGAGTGTGGATGCCATCGACGATCAGGGCGCCGACGATGGCTGTTCGGTCTGGCGAACCGGCGGGGTCGATGCCACCGGCGGCTCCGCGGCGGGGGCGCTGGGGGTCGGCGGCGGCACCTGCGCTTCGGCGGAGACGGGAGGGCTGAACGAGGGCGCCGGGGCGACCGGGCGTGCGACGACCGTCGGCGCGGCCGGTGGCGCCAGCTGGATGCGCGGCGTGTGCTGAGCGTCGGGTCCGGCCGCGGGCACTGGCACCAGCTTCTGGAGCGGCACCGGCCGGATGGCCGCGGCTGCGCCCGGCGAGGTCGTCGGAGCGCTGGCGGCGAGCCGGCTCTTTTCCTCGTCGCTGAGGGCCTGGTAGGCCTCCCACTTGGCCTTGCGCTCATCGGCGGGCAAGCGCTTCGCGTCGGCGAAATTGAGACGCGCCTGGGCGCGCTCCTTGTTGCTCAGCTTGGCCCACTCTTCCATGCGGCTGTGCAGGATATCGCGGTCAGCGGTCGACATCTCCGCGTAATCGCGCACGATCGCCAGCCATTTGCGCTTATGAGGCTCGGTCAATTCATCCCAGGTGGATGCCAGGGGCTCCAGGGCCCTCTGCTGACGCGCGGTCAGATCGCGCCAAGCGGGCTTGGCGACGGCCTTGGCCGCCGGAGCCGGTGCCTTGGCGGGCGGGGCGTCGGCGGGCGGCCCGGCCGCGGTCTCGAACGCGACCAGCACCAGCGCCGCGAACAGGACACCGGCCGCGGAAGAGAGGGGAAGTGAAGGCAGCATTCGTCGCGGGGAGGAATCAGCGCTCGCCAGCGTCGCTGGTCTTCAGGAACTGGGCGAAGCCGGGGTCGGTGTAGGCCGCGGGCGGCAGGTCATCGGTCAGGAGCGCCGAGTCGACTTCCGCCAGTTCGTCGGTACGGCGTTCTTCCTGGATCACGCTGATCGCCATCAGGCCCGCCACCAGCGCCACCAGCGGCACCACCGAGCCGATGCGCGTCCACCAGCCGCCACCGAGGACGGCGGCGCGGCCGCTCGCCACCGCCACCGGGACCGATCGGAGTTCGGGTGCGGTCTTGCGGCGTGCCACGGCCTGCACGCGGGCCGCGCGCAAGCGCTCGCCGACCTCGTGCGAGAGATCGAGGTTGCCGGCAGACAGGCGCGCGGCGACCCGGCGGCCGAATTGCTCTTCGAAGGCGACGGCGGACCCTGTCGGGCTGGTGTTTGTTGGTTTCATAGCGAAATTCCCTTGGCTCTGAGCGCCTTGCTCAAGGCGTGCACGGCCCGCGAACAGTGGGTCTTGACGCTCCCTTCGGAGCAGCCCATCGCGGCGGCCGTCTCGGCGACGTCCATTTCCTCCCAGTAACGCATTAGAAAGGCCTCGCGTTGACGTCCTGGCAGTGCGGCAATTTCTTCTTCGATCTCGTGAAAGATCTGCGTGCGCCGGGTGGCGTCCTCGGCGCTCTCGCTTTCGCGCGTGTCGGTCGGGGCCTGGACGTGTTCCAGCAGGTCGAAATCGCCATCGTCGTCGATCGATTCGAAATCGCTCAGGTTCGAGAACAGGGCCCGCCGGGTCTTCTGGCGCCGGAACCAGTCGAGCGTGCAGTTCGAGAGGATCCGCTGGAACAGCATCGGCAGCTCGTTGGCCGGCTTGTCCCCGTAGTGCTCGGCGAGCTTCATCATGCTGTCCTGCACGATGTCGAGCGCTGCCTCTTCGTCCCGGACGTGGTAGACGGAACGCTTGAATGCCCGTCGTTCGACGCTCTTCAGGAAGTCGGAAAGTTCTTTTTCAGTGGCCAAGCGAATCCGGCGCCGGGGTAGTGCGCCGCGTGGGGAAAAGTCTCGGGGACGTTTGTCTTTTTGTCGCCGCGAATTATGCCCCGGTGCCCGCCGGGCTCGCTCGGGCCGCCAATCGGGGTTCCTGCATGTCATAATCCGCCTTGCAAGTCAAAAGGCAAACGGGTCACGGTCCGGCGGTATACAGATACGCTCATGGTTGTGGCCTCAAGTCCTGACGCGGCTTCAAAAGAGCTGGCGAAGGGGCACCCAAGGTTTTTCGTTCCCGAAAAAACACAAAGGTTCATCATGGAAATCTCCAAGGCGGAACTCACTTCCGCAGCAGCCGCGTCCTCCGGGATGGGCAACCAAACCCAAGAACTCATGGGCGCCGAAGTGCTGGTCAAGGCACTGCAGGCCGAGGGCGTCAAGTACGTCTGGGGCTATCCCGGCGGCGCGGTTCTCTACATCTACGACGCCTTCTACAAGCAGGACACCATCCAGCACGTGCTGGTGCGCCACGAGCAGGCCGCCGTCCACGCGGCCGATGGCTATGCCCGCGCCACCGGCGACGTCGGCGTCGCCCTGGTCACCTCCGGTCCTGGCCTGACCAACGCGGTCACCGGCATCGCGACGGCCTACATGGACTCGATCCCGATGGTGATCATCTCGGGGCAGGTGCCGACCGCGGCGATCGGCCTCGACGCCTTCCAGGAATGCGACACCGTCGGCATCACGCGGCCGATCGTCAAGCACAACTTCCTCGTCAAGGATCCCAAGGACCTGGCGATGACCATGAAGAAGGCCTTCCACATCGCCCGCAGCGGCCGCCCCGGCCCGGTGGTGGTCGACGTGCCGAAGGACGTCTCCTTCAAGAAGGTCCCCTACAGCGGCTATCCCGACAAGGTCGAGATGCGCTCGTACAACCCGGTGCGCAAGGGCCACGGCGGCCAGATCCGCAAGGCGCTCCAGCTGTTGCTGAACGCCAAGCGTCCCTATATCTACACCGGCGGCGGCGTGCTGCTCGGCAACGCCACCAACGAACTCCGCACCCTGGTCGACATGCTCGGCTATCCGGTCACCAACACGCTGATGGGCCTGGGCGCCTATCCGGCCAGCGACCGCAAGTTCCTCGGCATGCTCGGCATGCACGGCACGATCGAGGCCAACAACGCGATGCAGAACTGCGACGTGCTGCTGGCCGTGGGCGCGCGCTTCGACGACCGCGTGATCGGCAACCCGAAGCACTTCGCCCAGAACGAACGCAAGATCATCCACGTCGACATCGACCCGTCGAGCATCTCCAAGCGCGTCAAGGTCGACATCCCGATCGTCGGCGACGTCAAGGACGTGCTGACCGAGCTGATCTCGATGATCCGCGAGAGCACGATCCGCCCCGATGCCGGTGCGCTGGCCAGCTGGTGGAGCACCATCGAGGAATGGCGCGGCAAGGACTGCCTCAAGTACGACCGTGGCAACAAGGAAGTGATCAAGCCGCAGTACGTCATCGAGACGCTGTGGAACATGACCAAGGACGCCGACACCTACATCACGTCCGACGTCGGCCAGCACCAGATGTGGGCGGCGCAGTACTACCGCTTCGACGAGCCGCGGCGCTGGATCAATTCGGGCGGGCTGGGCACCATGGGCGTGGGCATTCCGTACGCGATGGGCATCAAGCTCGCCAAGCCGGAGTCGGAAGTGTTCTGCGTCACCGGCGAAGGCTCGGTGCAGATGTGCATCCAGGAACTCTCGACCTGCCTGCAGTACAACACGCCGATCAAGATCTGCTCGCTCAACAACCGCTACCTGGGCATGGTGCGCCAGTGGCAGGAAATCGAGTATTCGGGCCGCTACAGCCACAGCTACATGGACGCGCTGCCCAACTTCGTGAAGCTGGCCGAGGCCTATGGCCACGTCGGCCTGCTGATCGAACGGCCGCAGGACGTGGAGCCGGCGTTGCGCGAGGCGCGCAAGCTCAAGGACCGCACCGTGTTCATGGACTTCCGCACCGACCCGACCGAGAACGTGTTCCCGATGGTCAAGGCGGGCATGGGCATCACCGAGATGCTGCTGGGGTCCGAAGACCTCTAGCGCGAGCGAAAGCGAAGCCACAAGTCCCCGGTTCGCAGAACCGGGTTTCAACTTTTAATTGACGAATCTATCGTTCCGTCGAGCCCGCGCATTACCGTGCACGGGGGAGGGCGGCGAAAAGAGGAGTCCTGCTGACATGAAACACATCATTGCCGTGCTGCTCGAGAACGAGCCCGGTGCACTCTCCCGCGTCGTCGGCCTGTTCTCGGCCCGCGGCTACAACATCGAATCGCTGACCGTCGCGCCGACCGAGGACCCGAGCCTCTCGCGCATGACCATCGTCACCGCCGGCTCGGACGACGTGATCGAGCAGATCACCAAGCACCTGAACCGCCTGATCGAGGTCGTCAAGGTGGTCGACCTGACCGAAGGCGCTTACACCGAGCGCGAGCTCATGATGGTGAAGGTGCGCGCGGTCGGCAAGGAGCGCGAAGAAATGATGCGCATGGCCGAGATCTTCCGCGGCCGCATCATCGACGTGACCGACAAGAGCTACACCATCGAGCTCACCGGCGACCACGGCAAGAACGACGCCTTCCTCGAAGCCATCGATCGCGGGGCGATCCTCGAGACGGTCCGTACCGGCGCCAGCGGCATTGGCCGCGGCGAGCGCATCCTGCGCGTCTGAACCCATCCATCCACACACCAGCGAATCAACGAAGGAGCACTCTCATGAAGGTTTATTACGACAAGGACGCCGATCTCAGCCTGATCAAGGGCAAGACCGTCGCGATCATCGGCTACGGCAGCCAGGGCCATGCGCACGCGCAGAACCTGAACGACAGCGGCGTGAAGGTCGTGGTCGGCCTGCGCAAGGGCGGCGCATCGTGGGACAAGGTCGGCAAGGCTGGCCTCAAGGTCGCCGAAGTCGCGGATGCGGTGAAGTCCGCCGACGTCGTCATGATCCTGCTGCCCGACGAGCAGATCGCCAGCGTCTACAAGAACGACGTCGCGCCGAACATCAAGGAAGGCGCTTCGCTGGTCTTCGCCCATGGCTTCAACGTGCACTACGGCTTCGTGCAGCCGCGTGCCGACCTCGACGTCTGGATGGTCGCCCCGAAGGCACCCGGCCACACCGTGCGCAGCACCTACACCCAGGGCGGCGGCGTGCCCCACCTCGTGGCCGTGCACCAGGACAAGAGCGGCAAGGCGCGCGACCTGGCCCTGTCCTACGCCACCGCCAACGGCGGCGGCAAGGCCGGCATCATCGAGACCAACTTCCGCGAAGAGACCGAGACCGACCTGTTCGGCGAACAAGCGGTCCTGTGCGGCGGCACGGTGGAGCTGATCAAGGCCGGCTTCGAGACGCTGGTGGAAGCCGGCTACGCGCCCGAGATGGCGTATTTCGAATGCCTGCACGAGCTCAAGCTGATCGTCGACCTGATCTATGAAGGCGGCATCGCCAACATGAACTACTCGATCTCGAACAACGCCGAATACGGCGAGTACGTGACCGGTCCGCGCATCGTCACGGACGAGACCAAGAAGGTCATGAAGCAGGTGCTGAAGGACATCCAGACCGGCGAATACGCCAAGAGCTTCGTGCTCGAAGCCGCCGCCGGCCAGCCCGCGCTGATCAGCCGCCGCCGCATCAATGCCGAGCATCAGATCGAAGTCGTCGGCGAGCAGCTGCGCGCGATGATGCCCTGGATCAAGAAGAACAAGCTGGTCGACCAGACCCGCAACTGATCCGGATTCTTTCCGATGCAAGAAGGGCCACCCTGCGGTGGCCCTTTTTCATGGAGGCGCGCTGTGCGCCTGAACTAAACTGCCACCGATGTTTGCCATCTCCCGTCCTGCCCCGTCCCCGAGCCCCTTTCGCACTGGAGGCCGACCCCATGCATGACGACACGCTTCCCGACGACGTGCCGACGCGCAAGCGGCGCAAGGGCATCTACATCCTGCCGAACCTGTTCACGCTGGCGGCCCTGTTCGGTGGCTTCTACTCGGTCGTGATGGCCATGAACGCGCGCTTCGACCTGGCCGCGCTCGGCGTCTTCGCGGCCATGGTGCTCGACAGCCTGGACGGGCGCGTGGCGCGCATGACCAACACGCAAAGCGCCTTCGGCGAGCAGATGGACTCGCTGTCCGACATGGTGTCCTTCGGCGCCGCGCCGGCCCTGATCGCCTACGAGTGGTCGCTCAAGGGACTGGGCCGCTGGGGCTGGATCGCGGCCTTCGTCTACTGCGCCTGCGCGGCGCTGCGGCTGGCGCGTTTCAACGTCAACACCGGGGTGGTCGACAAGCGCTGGTTCCAGGGCCTGCCGTCGCCGGCGGCGGCGGCGCTGGTGGCCGGCTTCATCTGGCTCGTGACCGAGTGGGGCAAGCGGGGCGGCGAGGTGCTGTACCTGTCGTGGAACCAGATCACGTGGATCACCTTCGCCTTCACGCTGTATGCCGGGCTGTCGATGGTGACCAATGCGCCGCTTTCCAGCACATTGGGATCCTAAGCTTAGAATTCCACGTGGACAAGTTGTCGCG